>Ga0256840_1000006_pt1 | contig 142557 bp, 126 predicted proteins | sample 355202metaG_FD_185969 | JGI IMG/M metagenome (GOLD analysis project Ga0256840, IMG submission 185969) | Hydrothermal vent microbial communities from Mid Atlantic Ridge, Atlantic Ocean - 355-202 | ecosystem: Environmental > Aquatic > Marine > Hydrothermal vents | place: Atlantic Ocean: Mid... | reverse complement strand
TGTGGACTTATAATAACGAACGACCTAATATGGGAATTGGTGGTATTACACCAATTCAGAAATTAAAATTAACACAGAGAAAAATATCTACTACTGATCTCCATTAAAAATGGGGGGATTACCATAATAGTCCACTATTTCTACAAGATAATGGAATCATCATTTAATATTCCACTCAATGCCAACGTAAATAGAACGTTGTATTTCCGCTGCAGGTGATGCAAACAGATCATCAATAAATTCTTTATGAGCACTTTCTAGTAAATTTTGCCCCGTAATTGATAGCTTTATATCAGGGCTTACTTGATAGTTTACTTTTAAATCTAGTGTTGAATAGGATGGCACATGATAGGCATTGCCGTTATCTCGCAGAGGACTAAATACATCAATGCTATCAACATAGCGAAAGGTTCCTGATAGCTTCCAATTAGCGTTAATTTGGTGATTAAATTGTAATGATAGACTGTTTCTAGGTGTCGAATCGACATAGGGAGAGAATAAGCCTACACCATCATAATCTGCCTTTATCTTCTTCCAGCTATAATTAAACGAAAATTGCCAATCTTTAGATGGATGCCACTTTGTGCTTAACTCAACACCATGACTGTGTACATTTAATGCGTTGCCGCCTTTGAGTGCAATATGTGTTGGCGGGAAAGCTGTTGGCATAACAATCTGTGTTGACCGCGAATCATTATATCGATAAATAAACCCCGCCAAGTCTGTTGAGAAAGATGATGCCCACTGTCTGCGCCACCCAAAATCAAATGCGTATAAGTCTTCTGGTTTTGTGAAGTCATTAGCATCAGCAATAACGGGTAAAAATAATGTTGCACTTGATGGAGGAGAAATAACAAATTTTGATTCTCGCTCACCGCGTGTTGATTGACGTGATGCTTTTGATATAGAAGACCATATGCTATTTTCATTATTTGGCATCCATAATAATCGAATATTCGGTAAAAAAACCATTTCAACATCTGTTTTCTTTTCTACTCTAGTACCTAACGTTAATATCCATTCATCAGGAACAAGACTTATATCATCCTGAATAAAAAAAACTGACCAAATTACTAGTTTTTTGGGCGGTCTCCATTTGCATATAAGGTGTCGATTCGGCTTTATCACTCCATAAGCGAAAACCTGCCCCCCAAATTAAATCATGTTGTGAAAATAACTTGAGTTGTTGTTGATATTCTAGATCCATTGTTTTTCGTTTGGTTATTGCCAGACCAAAGTCTGAATCGATATACTCAATAAACCCTTGGAGAGTACTAATCGTTTCACTAGCAGAGTGCTGTTCCCACATAACTTGCAGATGTGCACCATCACTTTTTCTAGGATCTGTAAGAATATCAACTGCACTATCAAATCTAGGGGCTATGATTCGATCACTAATATGGGTCTTAAACGCACCGCCTTGAACCAGTAGTCGTCCTTGAGACAATTCTTTATCTAATCTAAAACCTAGGTTCTGTGACTGCCAGCTATCGGCACTATCAGAATCAAATATAGCTTTCGAATCGTCGGTATTTCTAGAATAAGCATGTACACGAAAACTAGTATCATCATCTAGCACCCAACCATAACTACCCGTAGCAAGTAAATGCTGTTCAGTACCGGCCTTAAGATTAATCTGCGCTCCGACTGTATCATGGGCAGATTTGGTTATAATATTAATCACCCCATTAACAGCATTATTCCCCCATATAGAAGCCGCTGGACCACGCATAATTTCTATACGTTCAATTAAATTAAGTGGGATTTCATTATTTTCCCATATCGTACCTGGGAAAAAAGCAGGATAGATGGTACGACCATCAACAAGTACTAATAACTTATCTGTAGCCCGACTATTAAAGCCACGAATCGACACAGCCCATCTATTGTTATTAATTGCAGCAACATTTACACCTGGCGCAAGCCTTAATGCTTCAGGGATATTAGTCGCACCTGATTGAGCAATATCTTTGGATGTGATTACATAGGTTGCCGCTGCAACATCACCGACTTTTTGTAGCTTTTTAGTTATGGATGACACTTGCTGTTGCAATAGTTCTTCTAGCGGCATCTGCAATATGGAATCACTGTCTTCGGCAAAAGCCTGCAGGTGAAATGTCAGCACTAAAATTAGAATGGCAAATAACTTTGGCCATTTTTTTAATTGTATTGGTGTATACAAACCGTTAATTCCTTATAATGCATTGGGACATTATCACGGTTACTAGCTATTATTTCAATAACAAGTACTCATTATTCAAAATCAACCTGACTTATCTGACATACATGGCAAAACTAATCTGTTTTAATAAACCCTATGATGTACTCACGCAGTTCACCGATTGCGGTAATAGAAGCACACTAAAAGACTATATTGATATCAACCATATTTACCCTGCAGGACGATTAGATCGTGATAGCGAAGGCTTGGTTATACTGACTGATTCGGGGCCGTTACAGCATCAAATTAGCGACCCTCAGTATAAACTTGAGAAAACATACTGGGTTCAAGTTGAAAAAATTCCAACTGATTCAGCTTTAGAAAATTTACGGCAGGGTATTGAATTAAAAGATGGTTTTACTAAACCTGCCAAAGCTAAATTAATTGAGCCTCCTGATATATGGCTACGCACTCCCCCTATTCGTGAACGAAAAGCCATTCCTACTCAATGGCTTGAACTCAAAATAACTGAAGGTAAAAACAGACAAGTACGGCGTATGACTGCCGCGATTGGTCATCCTACATTGCGTTTGATACGCTATGCTATTGGTGATTGGACCATTGATAACATTGCATCAGGGAGATGGAAGGAAGTTCCAGCCCCTGATCTCCGCTCAGGCATGATAAAATCTTCAAATGATTTGGACTCCACGCACCACCGTCGCCGCAGTAATCGAACTCGACAATCGCTTTCTGATGGTCGAGGAAGAAATAGACGGCAAGATGACACTCAATCAACCCGCAGGTCACCTCGAATCCGGCGAAAGCCTAATCGAAGCGGTGATTCGTGAAACACGTGAAGAAACGACATGGACCTTTAAACCAACAGCGTTAGTAGGAATTTATCGTTGGCAGCTTCCAAATAATGGTGATACCTATATGCGATTTTGCTTTACAGGCAATCCAATTCAGGCCGATTCAAGCCTAACGCTTGACCCAGACATAAACCAAGCTTTTTGGTTAAATCAAAAGCAATTAAAAAGAAGAAAAGCAACGTTTCGTAGCCCTTTAGTTCAAGATTGTTTTGATGATTATCTTGCTGGACATCGTTACCCATTAACACTATTAAAAAATTAATATGGGTCCCTTTATCTGTTTAAGAATTATTCTGCGAGTCTTCAAGCGCTCATATTCTAGGCATGTTCCGCCGCAAATGGTATTCCCTTTCGCAAGGAATATAACAACGAAGATGACTGCTTAAAGGCTCGCCCTTCGGGGCTTAGCCAAAAAGCTATCCTCTGCGTTATAATTCTTATGAAGGGAATAACCATTCACCGCAAATTATGCCTTGATGATAACTTTTTGGCGTCGCCAGAACATTGCTTAAACAGATAGAGGGACCCACGTGTCAGAACAAAATAAAAATAAAGTTGTAGTCGGCCTTTCCGGCGGAGTTGATTCATCAGTAGCTGCATTATTGTTGCAACAGCAGGGCTATGATGTTGAAGGCATGTTTATGAAAAACTGGGTTGATTTTGCCGAAGAAAGTGAATGTACCATCGCTGAAGATCGTGATGATGCTAATTCTGTTGCCGATAAAATCAATATCCCCTTCCACGAAGCCAATTTTGCCATGGAATATTGGGATTTTGTATTTAAGAATTTTCTTGATGAATACCGTGCTGGCCGCACGCCTAACCCTGATATTTTATGTAATCGAGAAATTAAATTTAAAGCCTTTCTTGACCATGCAATGAACTTAGGCGGCTATCTAATTGCAACAGGACACTATGCCCGTGTTGAAGAACAAAAAGACGGTTTCCATTTATTAAAGGGGCTTGATCACAATAAAGACCAAAGTTACTTTTTATACACCTTAGGCCAGGATCAATTATCTCGCACTCTTTTTCCATTAGGCGACTTGCCTAAACCTGAAGTACGCCGCATTGCCGAACAAGCCGGTTTTATTACACACGATAAAAAAGACAGTACCGGTATCTGTTTTATTGGTGAACGGCGTTTTCGTGAATTTCTTGCTCGCTATATCCCCGCGCAACCGGGCGAAATGCAAACGCCTGAAGGCGAAGTGATTGGCCAGCATCAAGGTTTAATGTATTACACACTAGGCCAACGTCAAGGCTTAGGTATCGGTGGGCGAAAAGACAGTTCTGGCGAGCCGTGGTTTGTTGCAGGTAAAGATATGGAGAAGAAAGTTCTCTACGTAGTGCAAGGCGATCATCCATGGTTACATAGTCAGTCGTTAAAAGCACAGCAATTATCATGGGTAGCAGGAAAACCACCCTCTTTGCCATGCAATGCAATGGCTAAAACACGCTATCGCCAGCCTGACCAAGTCTGTACGATTACGCAAGATGATGATGGCAAGATCAATGTTGTGTTTGAAGATAAACAACGTGCTGTTACACCGGGGCAATCTGTCGTTTTTTACAAAGGGGATGATTGTTTAGGCGGAGGCATAATTGTTAGTACGGATGCACCTGGAATCCATCCATGAGTATTAATCATCGAGAGCGTGATCGAATTATTGCACTCGCGGCCTTGATGCAGGCAATAACTTTAGTTCAACAAATCGCTGAAACAGGTCAGGTCGAGCAAGCTGATTTTGAAACAGCACTCAACAGCCTACTCGCCGTTGATGCACCCACAACTGAAGCAGTCTACGGCGATATTGGTCAATTAAAATCTGGATTAAAACAACTCAATAGTCAGCTTTCAAAAAGTAAAGATAAAAAAGATGTGCAATTATTGCGTTATGCCATTAATTTACTTCATTTAGAAAGACAACTTGCCAAACGACCTGCCATGATGGATTTAATTAGTCGTGAAATTGAACAAATTCCGCAGCAAGTTGAATATTTTGGCGATATCAACAACGCTCAAGTTATTGCTCGTTTAGCGGATATATATCATCGTACAATCAGTGAATTAAATCCTCGAATTCAGGTGCAAGGCGAGCCTTCCTTCTTGCAGCAAGCGGACAATATAAACCGTGTTCGTGCATTATTGTTAGCCGGAATTAGAGCCGCCATTCTATGGCGACAAAAAGGTGGAAGGCGTTGGCATTTTATTTTTCAAACAAATAAAATGTTAAAAATTGCAACATCTCTACTCGATTAGTCTGTCGTCAGCTTTATGATTATTCGATTTATTGGAATGCTTGCCTTATCAATAGTCATTATCTCATCAGCATTCGCAAAACAGCTTCCTGAAGTTCAATTACCTTCTAAATTGAGTGGGAATAATGTATTAGTCCTATATAAAGAATTTAATTCATTTTCTCAACAAATTGCTGAATATTATGCAGAAAAACGTCATATTCCTTCTCAGCAAGTAGTGCCGGTCGCTATTTTTCGTGATCCTGATAAGCTCAGCCAACAAAAATTCGAATCAATTTACGCCCAAATATCACCACATTTAACCAAAAATATAAAGCTGATTGTTTTAGCATGGCATGCGCCCTATCGTGTTGACTGCATGTCAATTACGAGTGCTTTTGCATTGGGATTCGATAAAAAATATTGTAGTCACCCATCTAAAAAGGTCAGCGGTTGCCATAAAACAGCAAATAGCCCCTATTTTAATGCTGAATCGAGCAGCTTGTGGCAAAATAATCCACCACTAAGATTGAGTATGATGCTCAGTGGAACAACACTTATTCAAGCCAAAGAACTTATTGATAGAGGTCTTGCGTCAGATTCTACATATCCTATTAGTGATGCTTATTTGGTCAGAACCCATGACCGTGCTCGCAGCACCCGTTGGCCCATATTTAAACAATTTTCAGATTTGTGGGGTGATCGTAAAGGAGTTCAAGTTCATTATGTTGATGACCGTTGGAATAAAACATCAACACAAATAAAAAACAAACAGAATATTATGTTTTATCACACAGGATTAACGCATGTACCTGCTATCAAAACGAACCACTATTTACCAGGCGCTATAGCAGATCACCTCACTTCAAGTGGAGGCCGAGGAATTGAACAAGCTGGACAAATGAAAGCATTTCGCTGGTTAGAAGCGGGGGCAACTGGAAGTTACGGAACAGTTGTTGAACCTTGTAGTTATATTGAGAAATTTCCGAACCCTCAGGTACTGATTCCTTCTTATTTATATGGCGACTCGCTAGTCGAAGCCTACTGGAAATCAGTACAACAACCTGGAGAAGGCTTATTTATTGGCGAGCCTTTAGCAAGGCCATGGGACAGAACTCAACTGGAGTTTGTTGATAAAAAACTTATTATTCGTAGCCAAGAACTCGATCCTGACAAAGCCTATTTTATAGAACAACAGCAAAATGAATCTGCACCATGGAAAAGAGTAAAAGCAAGATTTAGCTGGAATAAACAAGATGTAAAAATTATTATTCATCAAGCAACCACGTCAGAGCGATACCGCATTGTTGAGGACAAATAAATGATCCTTAAAAATGACAATGCTGAGTTAATAAAAAACTATAAAGCCTACACAATGCAAGGGTCTAATATGTCACCCGCAGTAGACGAAGGTGATTATGTAGTGGCCGATATTAACCAAAAGTTTATTATCAGTGGTGATATTTACGTTATTCAATATGAAGATGCTATCGTTGTATGTCGCTTATTGTTGGACAGAGAGACAGTGACACTTATTTTTGATAATACCAAGGTCGAAATAGAAGAACCTTTGCATATAATAAGCATTATTGGCCGGGTAATAGACATAAAAAAAGCCTCAGATTGAGGCTTTCTTATCTGTTATCTCCATCCTTGGAAATAACTCCGTTAATTAAAGATAAAACTATATTTAGTTTTTATCTTTATCAACAATTTTTTGGATCCAAGGCATCATTTCACGCAATTTAGCACCCGTTTTTTCAATCGGATGCTCAGCATTGATATGACGCATTGATGTCATTTCTGGGTAACCCGTTTGACCTTCTAAGATAAACTGTTTTGCATATTTACCTTCTTGAATGTTTTTCAATGCTTCACGCATTGCACGACGACTTTCTTCGTTAATGATCTTAGGACCAGTAACATATTCGCCATATTCTGCATTGTTTGAAATTGAGTAGTTCATGTTAGCGATACCGCCTTCATACATAAGATCTACGATTAATTTCAATTCGTGTAAACATTCGAAATATGCCATTTCTGGAGCGTAACCTGCTTCAGTTAATGTTTCAAAACCAGCTTTAACTAATTCAACAGCACCACCACATAATACAGCTTGCTCACCAAATAAGTCAGTTTCACATTCATCACGGAATGTAGTTTCGATAATACCTGTGCGACCACCACCCACGCCAGAAGCGTAAGATAATGCGATTGCTTTAGCGTTACCAGAAGCATCTTGCTCAACAGCAATTAAATCAGGAATACCGCCGCCTTTAACATATTCACTACGTACTGTATGACCCGGTGCTTTCGGTGCAATCATGATTACATCTAAGTCAGCACGCGGTTTAACTTGTTTATAGATAATTGCAAAACCGTGAGCAAAGGCTAAAACTGCGCCTTTTTTCAAGTTAGGCTCAATTTCATCACGGTAGAGTTCTTTTTGAAACTCGTCAGGTGTTAAAATCATAACCAAGTCAGCACCCGCAACGGCTTTAGCTGTTGTTTCTACTTTCAAACCCGAACCTGTTGCTTTTGGGATTGAAGATGAACCTTCACGTAATGCAACCGTCACATCAACACCAGCATCGCTCAAGTTGTTAGCATGTGCATGGCCTTGTGAACCATAACCAACGATTGTAACTTTCATACCTTTGATGATATCTAGGTCACAATCTTTATCGTAATAAACGTTCAAACTCATTTTTTAATTCCTTAATCTTTAAAATATAATTTTTAAGTTCTTCCTAACAGGAAGCCTTATTATACGTGTAATATCTTATCGCCACGGGCAATACCTGACACCCCTGAACGAACAGTTTCTAAAATTTTATGTTCAGCTAATGCTTCAATGAAAGAGTCTACTTTTCTTCCTGAACCGGTTAGCTCAATTGTGTATGTTGACGTCGTAACATCAATGATATGGCCACGGAAAATATCCGCTAAGCGTTTAATATCATCACGTTGATCCATAGTCGCCGCTTTAACCTTTATCAGCACCATTTCACGTTCAATGTGCGGGCCTTCAGAAAGATCTAACAGCTTTACAACATCAATTAACTTATTAAGTTGCTTAGTAATTTGCTCAATAATTTGATCGGTACCAATCGCTACTATGGTAATGCGAGATAAAGACGAATCTTCGGTAGGCGCAACAGTTAAAGATTCGATATTATAAGCGCGCGCAGAAAACAATCCCACTACGCGAGACAATGCCCCCGCTTCATTTTCAATCAATATAGAAATAATATGCCGCATTATGATAACTCCCTTTCTGGATCTTGGGGTAAATCACAATGTGGTGATAAATGCATTTCATTATGTGCCTTGCCATTTGCAATCATCGGATACACATTTTCCATTTGATCCGTCACGATATCAACGAATACCAAACGATCTTTCATCGCAAAGGCTTTTTCTAATCCGCAACGAAGATCAGCGGGATCTTCAATTCGAATACCGACATGTCCATACGCTTCTGCTAATTTCACGAAATCGGGCAATGATTCCATATAAGAATGTGAATAACGTTCTTTATAAAAAAATTCTTGCCACTGACGAACCATGCCTAAATAACGGTTATTCAAGGCAATAATCTTAATCGGCAAACCATATTGCAAACAGGTTGATAGCTCCTGAATACACATTTGAATACTACCTTCACCGGTCACACAGACAACCGTTTCATCAGGATAGGCTAATTGAACCCCCATCGCTGCTGGCAAACCAAAGCCCATTGTTCCTAGGCCGCCAGAATTTATCCAACGGTTAGGTTTCTCAAAGCCGTAATATTGAGCGGCCCACATTTGATGTTGACCCACGTCTGATGTGACATAAGCATCGCCCTTGGTGAGTTCATGAACTATTTCAATAGCGGCTTGAGGTTTGATCTTGTCGCTGTTTTTATCATATGACATGCATTTCTTCGCACGCCAGCCATTAATCACTTTCCACCAAGCATCAATATCTTTCTTCTTAGTCTGTTTGTTACCCGTAGTCAGGATATGATTCATTTCCTGCAAGACAGTCGCAACATCACCCACGATAGGAATATCAACCATAATGGTTTTTGAAATGGACGATGGATCAATATCAATATGAATAACCTGTGCATCAGGACAAAATTCAGCAATTTTTCCCGTTACTCGATCATCAAAGCGCGCACCAATAGCAATTAATACATCACAGGCATGCATCGCCATATTTGATTCATAACTACCGTGCATGCCGAGCATACCCAAAAACTGTTCATCACTAGCCGGATAAGAGCCCAAGCCCATTAATGTGGTAGTAATTGGATAGCCTAGATGACGTACAAAGGTGCGTAATTCTTCAGATGCATTACCAAGCACTACACCGCCACCGGTATAAATCATTGGCTTTTTAGCATTCAATAACATTTCAACAGCACGTTTGATCTGACCGGAATGTCCTTTTACCGTCGGCTGATAAGATCGCATAGTAATCTTGTCGGGATAGTTATAAGGTACTTTAATTGCAGGATCGGTAATATCTTTAGGGATATCAACTACTACAGGGCCTGGTCGACCAGTCGTTGCTACATAAAATGCTTTCTTAATTGTTTCAGCAATTTTATTCACGTCTTTTACGAGGAAATTATGCTTTACGCATGGGCGTGTAATACCGACAGCATCAACCTCTTGAAAAGCATCACTTCCAATCACAGCACAAGGAACTTGCCCAGTAATAACAACCATAGGAATAGAATCTAGATAAGCAGTAGCAATACCAGTGACAGCATTTGTTGCACCAGGGCCAGATGTGACTAAGACTACACCAGGTTTACCCGTAGCACGCGCATAACCATCTGCCGCATGAGTAGCAGCCTGTTCATGACGCACTAAAATGTGTTTAACATCATCTTGTCGGTAGATCGCATCATAAATATGCAATACAGCACCGCCAGGATAGCCAAATAAAAATTCAACACCTTCGTCTTTTAAAGAACGAATCAGAATTTCACCACCGCTTAATTCCACGAGTTACCCTTAAATATCATTGCCAAAATGGCTGTTAAAAAATATAAAAGCTCCAATTTACGTGGAATACCGCCTTAGGTCAAGTAAAACAAAGGCTAAGACCTTCTTTTTATTAAGGCTTTAAAGCGTTATTGCCTCAGCTGTGGCATACTTAGTGGTATGACACAAACAAACATAAAACAACTAACAATTACTCAGCCTGACGACTGGCACCTTCACTTGCGCGATGATGAAGCATTAAATCGAACCGTTCCTGATACGGCGAGATATTTTGGACGGGCAATCATTATGCCTAATCTACGCCCGCCTGTAACCACTACGGTACTTGCAATAAGCTATCGAGATCGTATCTTAGCCGCACGACCTAAAGATAATACATTTGAACCATTAATGACGCTGTATTTAACAGATAAAACCACGGCTGATGAAATTCAACGCGCCCATGATAGCGGTGTTATTCATGCTATAAAACTCTACCCTGCCGGCGCAACGACAAATTCAGATGCGGGCGTAACAGACCTAAAGCACTGTGCACAAGCACTGGAAGAAATGCAACGATTGCAAATGCCATTGTTAGTTCATGGTGAAGTTACACATGCTGCCATTGATGTATTTGACCGTGAAAAAGTCTTTATTGATCAAGTGTTAATCCCACTTCTTAATGATTACCCTGCTCTCAAAGTTATCTTTGAACATATCACTACAGCAGAGGCTGTAGATTTTGTAATATCAGCTAGCTCACATGTGGCAGCAACGATAACGCCCCATCATTTATTATTAAACCGTAACGACTTATTGGTTGGCGGGATCCATCCCCACAACTATTGCCTGCCTGTACTGAAACGAAATACTCACCAACAAGCTTTAATTAAAGCCGCAATCAGTGGCAACCCTAAGTTTTTCTTAGGAACAGACAGCGCACCTCATACTCAAAGCACCAAAGAAAATGCCTGTGGCTGTGCTGGTATCTATAGCTCCCATGCTGCTCTAGAGCTTTACGCGGAGGCATTTGAGGCTGCTGAGGCACTCGGTAAATTAGAAGGTTTTGCTAGTCATTTCGGTGCTGATTTTTATCAGTTACCCAGAAATTTAAATACAATTACTCTAAAAAAAGCTTCATGGTCGGTGCCTGACCACTACAACTTTGTTGATCAACGCTTAATCCCTATGCGAGCAGGACAAAAAATTCAGTGGCAAGTTATTAATTAGGGATACTGTACTCATTATCATTCAAACTACTTTTTTTAGTCCCGATAATTGATGGGGTGGCAAGGCAAGCTAGTGATGTTATATACCCGTTACCATTCAATCTGTGTGCTAGAAAATTGCAAATTAAATGGTTACGGATATATACCAAAGTACAATAGTTAAATTTATTTTAACTATGCTCTCGCTGGATTTTCAGTAAATTGGTTTCATGACCTTTCTTGTTCTGTATCTCCAAGTGAAATCGCCTATTTGTAAAACTTTATTGTTTAAGTTGCTTCATCAACGTGTCATTATCTTCAAGATGCCAGTTACTTACTATTTTGCCATCCTCAATGGTATACATATCTACCGCGCTGAATAATATAGCTTGTCCCTTGCCTTCAATCTCTCCCATCTTACCTGTAAAGTGCCCGCTAAATTTTAAGCGTAAAATAACCTTATCAGCCACTATAAACATTTCTTCAATTTCTGCTTTTAAATCAGGCACAACCGATCTAAACCAAGTAGATGCATCTAAAGGTCCCTCTGGCCCCTGTTTTCGACCTTCTGGCAAATTGAGATCTATGAAATCTTCTGCTAATGCTTTCTTTGCATAAACGTCCTCACCTGTATCCCAAAAAGCAGCATAATTTTGAGCTGCTGATTTCATCTCTTCCACCTGATTTGGCAGCAGACTTTTATCAATCGTCATCACTTTTGCTTCAGGCAATAAATAACTGTTATCAGCCAATGCTGTAGCAATATTTAGGCTGAAAACTAAAACCATAAGGTATCTTAAAAATTTTGTACTATTCATAATAATGTAACTCCTAGTTTTGTTTATAAATTGGAAAATCGGTATATCCCACCTCATCTCCACCAAACAAGGTGGATGAATCGGTGATTTCATTAAGTGGTAGATTATTTTTAAAGCGATATGGCAAGTCAGGATTAGCTAAAAATTTACGACCGTAGGCAACAAAATCTACCAAACCACTGGCAATGATTTTTTCACCACTTTCAGCTGTGTAGTTTCCTGCAACGATAATAGAACCATCAAAAGCGGCACGAAGATCATGGCGGAAACTATCAGAAACTACTGGTGCATCATCCCAATCTGCTTCCGATAAATGAATGTATGCAATGCCCAAGTCATTAAATGATTTAGCGGCTAGTAAAATTGCATCAATTACTTGGCTATCATCCATTCCCCGCTGTGTAATAAATGGCGCTAATCGAATCCCCACTCGCTCTGCACCGATTTCATCACTCACTGCCTCAATCACTTCAACAGCAAGGCGAATACGGTTTTCAACTGAGCCACCATATTCATCTGTGCGTTTATTCGCACTACGACGCAAAAACTGATCAATTAGATAACCATTACCAGCATGAATTTCAATACCATCAAATCCGGCTTTAATCGCATTGGCAGCGGCTACGCGATAATCCTGAACAATCTCTCTAATATCGTCGATTGATAATGCACGAGGCACAGGACAATCTATCATTCTTCCTACACCATCATCACCCACAATCCAAACTTGTGCGTCAGGCGCTAGGGCTGAGGGCCCCACCGGCTTGCCATCGTCATGAAAAGATGCGTGAGACATACGCCCCACATGCCATAACTGAGAGAATATTCGGCCATCAGCAGCATGCACTGCATCAGTCACTTTACGCCAGCCATTCACCTGCTCTTCAGAATACATACCCGGTGTAAAAGAGTAGCCTTTTCCCTGGGGTGATATCTGTGTCGCCTCAGAAACAATAAACCCTGCTGTTGCACGCTGAGCATAATAAGTTGCCATCAAGTCAGTTGGGATATCGCCTGGTTGAAGTGTCCGAGAACGTGTCATTGGCGCCATGACTACCCTGTTTGGCATAGTAATATTTCCGACGTTTTTACTGCTAAATAAATTGTTAAATACCATTAATAACCCTCCATATGTAAGTTTCTATAGTCTAATACTTGCAACAAACAATGATAATTGCTTAAATAATGAAATTATTATTCATAAAAACTGAAGAATATGAGCAAAATTGATAATATGGCCTTATTTGTTCAGGTGGTAAAAACGGGTGGGCTGGCAGCGGCGGGACGTCAACTGGGTTTATCACCAGCCAGTATGACGGCGCGTGTTAATGCGCTTGAAGCACACTACAATACTCGGCTCTTGAATCGTACTACCCGCAAAATCTCTTTAACTGACGCTGGCCAGCGCTTTTATAATGCATGTTTGCGTGTATTAGTAGAGGTTGATGAGGCTGAGTCGTTATTACAAAATGATAATGAAGGTTTGTCGGGCAATTTACGTATTACCGCAACGTCTGATTTTGGCCGGCAGTTCGTCGCACCTGCACTAACAGAATTCGTCCAACTTAATCCTAATGTTATTCCCTACTTGCATCTAAGCGATGGTGTTGTAAATCTCGTTGAACATGGTTTCGATCTTGGCATTCGATTTGGTAACCTCCCCGATAGTAATCTAATTGTTCGTCGTCTTGCCAATAATCATCGCGTATTGGTCGCCTCACCGGACTATCTTGAACGCTATGGCGTGCCTAAAGCTCCCGAAGATTTAAAGCAACACCGTTGTTTGATTATGGAACGGCTTGGTGAACAATTAAACGAGTGGCGGTTTCATAAAGGCGATGAACTATTTACTATTAGAATTTCGCCCTCACTGGTTAGCAATGATGGTGCTATTATCCGCCAATGCGCTCTTGCCGGATCGGGGATCGCCTATAAATCCATTTGGGATGTAAAAAATGATGTCGCCGCAGGTAAATTACAAACCATTCTTGATGATTTTGTGCTCGGCTTCCAACACAACGACAATGAAAAAACAGGCTTACAATTAGTCTACCCAAGCCGCCAATATCTGCCTAGACAAATAGCCGGCTTTATTGATTTCTTAAAGGCATCACTCTCTAAATAGAGCTTGCTGTACAATAGCTACTTTATTTTTTATGACAGACTTGCTCCACTTGAAACTCAGATTGCAACAACTCGAAAAACAGCTAAAACTGACTATGCTTGCAGATCAGTTTCCCTTGCGCCGTCGTCTACAAAACCTACGTAAAAATAGCAATGCAAAACCTGAACAATTAACGGCTTTAGAACAACAAATTATAAAATCTGTTGAGCTGCGTTCACTGCGTCAAAAACACATTCCAAAACCTGAATTTAATGGTGATCTGCCTGTTATTGAACGACGAGAAGAAATAGCCAAAGCAATCAGTGAAAACCAAGTCATTATCCTTAGCGGTGAAACGGGATCAGGCAAAACAACACAGTTACCCAAAATTTGTTTAGAGCTTGGTCGTGGCGTGGCGGGTTTAATTGGTCACACTCAACCACGGCGTATCGCAGCCCGCACGGTCGCTACGCGTATTGCAGAAGAACTAAAATCTGAACTCGGTGATATTGTCGGTTATAAGGTGCGATTTCATGACCAAGTAAAAGCGGATAAAAGTTATATAAAATTGATGACTGACGGTATTTTACTCGCCGAAACCCAAAATGACCGTTTCTTAAATCAATATGACACCATCATTATTGATGAGGCGCATGAACGTAGTCTTAATATTGATTTTCTACTCGGTTATCTCAAACAATTATTACCGAAACGCCCTGACTTAAAAGTTATTATTACTTCGGCAACTATTGATACGCAACGTTTTTCAGAACACTTTAATAATGCCCCGGTTATTGAAGTAACAGGCCGAACTTATCCTGTTGAAATTCGTTATCGCCCACCTGCTGGTGACGATGATGAACAACGCGATTACGATATGATTCGCGGTATTATTGAAGCAGTGGATGAACTTTGCAAAGAAGGTCAGGGCGATGTGCTGGTCTTCTTATCAGGTGAACGCGATATTCGCGACGTTTCTGAGGCATTACGGAAACATCATCCACCTAATACCGAAATTCTACCTCTACTCGCTCGTCAATCAGCAGTAGAACAAAACCGAGTATTTAAAACAGGGCAGCATCGGCGTATTGTTTTAGCCACTAATGTGGCTGAAACCTCGTTAACTGTGCCGGGAATTCGTTATGTAGTCGACCCCGGTTTTGCACGTATTAGTCGTTATAGTGTGCGTAATAAGGTGCAACGCCTACCCATCGAAAAAGTATCACAATCTAGTGCCAACCAACGCTCAGGTCGCTGTGGACGAGTTGCCGCGGGTATCGCTATTCGATTATATGATGAAGATAATTTTAATAATCGCCCTGCTTTTACTGATCCTGAAGTATTAAGAACTAATTTAGCTTCGGTTATTTTACAAATGTCATCACTTAAACTAGGTGAAGCTACAAAATTTCCATTCATTAATCCACCACCACAAAAAATGATTAATGATGGTTTTCGCTTATTAGAAGAAATTGGTGCTGTAAATAAACAACATACACTCACAGAAGTGGGTCGTCAGATAGCTAAATTACCAATAGATCCCCGAATTGCTCGCATGGTCATTTCAGCACAAAAGCTAAATAGCCTAACCGAAGTTCTTATTATCGCTAGCGCTTTAAGTATTCAAGATCCACGTGAACGGCCAATGGACAGACATCAGGCGGCTGATGAAGCCCACAGTAAATATAAAGATGAACGCTCTGATTTTCTAGGCTTTATCAAACTCTGGGAACATTATCACGATAAGAAAAAACACCTGACTCAAAATAAATTACGCAAATATTGTAAAGAACATTTTTTATCATTTATTCGCCTACGTGAATGGCACGATATTCATCAGCAATTACATGTGCAAGTGACACAAATGGGGCTAAAACCGAATAAAGTGCCTGCTGATTACCAAGAAATTCACCAAGCATTATTGTCAGGTTTACTCAGCAATATTGCCTTTAAAAGCGACAAAACAGAATACACGGGCACGCGTAATCTTAAACTTAAAATATTCCCCGGCTCAGCCTTGCACAAAAAAGGGCCTAAATGGATGATGGCTTCTGAACTGGTTGAAACAGGTCGCCTTTATGCTCGCATCGTGGCTAAAATAGAACCCGAATGGATTGAGCCTATTGCGGGTGAATTAGTCCGCCGTCAATATGCCGATCCCCATTGGGAGAAAAAGCCGGCTCAAGTGGTCGCCTTTGAACAAGTTTCATTATATGGCCTGCCCATCGTTGCCCGTCGCCGAATTCATTTTGGCCCGATTGACCCGGTTTTGTCACATGAAATCTTTATTCGTGATGCCTTAGTGCAAGGTGATTGGCACTGTCGTGCGCCTTTCTTTCAGCACAATTTAGATCTAATCAAAAGCATTGAACAGCTGGAACAAAAATCACGTCGTCGTGATGTATTAGTTGATGATGAAGTATTATTCCAATTTTACAAAGAACGCATCCCTAACCATATTATTAATGGTGCGGGCTTTGATAAATGGCGTAAAAAAGCTGAGCGAGAACAGCCTCAATTATTGTTTTTAGATCGTAATGATTTAATGCAGCATCAAGCCGATCATGTAACCGATAATGCATTTCCCGATCAAATGTTGGTTAATCTAGTACCGCTTAGTTTGGAATATCATTTTGAACCGGGCAAGGCGCATGATGGGATTACACAGACTATTCCTTTATCTCTGCTCAACCAAACGAATGCTGAACGTTATGAATGGTTAGTGCCGGGCTTATTGCGAGATAAAGTCATATTTTTAATTAAGAGCCTACCTAAATCACAACGTCGTCACTTTATCCCTGTGCCCAATTATGCTGATAATTGCTTAAAAAACATGTCCGCTGAATCAGGCGCATTATTAGCTGCTTTAAGCGAACAATTACGTAAACAAACAGGCGTCGATATTGCCATATCAGATTGGAAAATAGCTGAATTACCCAATTATCTTCAAATGAATTTTAAAGTAGTCGATGATGATGGAAAATTACTTGATGAAAGCCGAGATTTGGTTCAACTTCAACACAAGTGGGCTAAACAAGCCGCCGCTAGCTTTAGGCAGTTACCCGATAGTGATTATGAGCAACAAGGTTTAACTTCATGGTCTTTTGATGAATTACCAGAGAGCATCACTTTGCAACAAAATGGCCTTGAAATGACTGCATATCCGGCCTTAGTAGATAGAGGTGACCATGTTGATTTAACATTGATGGATACACGTAAACAATCGGTAGATTTTACGGCTCAAGGCTTACGTCGTTTATTTATGCTAGCCCAAGCTGATTCTATTAAATATTTACGTAAACACCTGCCTGATATTAAAACAATGTGCATGCATTATGCGAATGTGCCCCCTTCGCCTTTTAGTAATGAGCTGAAAGACGACAAACTAACCCCCTGTGAACAGCTTAAAACCGACCTTATTCATGTTGCTTTTGATCGCTGTTTTTTATTAGATCAAGCACCGATAGCAAACAAACAAGACTTTGAGCAGCGCTTAGAAGCAAAACGTAGTGAATTAATCAATATTGCCAGTGCCCTAGCAAAACAGGTCGCTAAGCCTTTAGCTGAATACCATGCTATTGCTAAACGCTTATCTAACAAAATGCCGTTAACGGCAATTCATGCCATCAAAGAAATTCGTGAGCAATTAAACCATTTGTTATATCAAGGTTTTGTTCATCACACGCCTGATAGTGTATTAAAACGGTTACCCCTATATTTTCAGGCTATCGGTCAAAGGCTCGATAAACTTGCTGACAATCCATCGCGTGATAAACAGTGGATGGCTGAGGTGGTACCGTATTGGCAACACTATTTAAGTCATTTTAATTCAAACACGACCACTGAGTTCGAAGATTACCGCTGGATGGTAGAAGAATTTCGGATATCAATCTATGCTCAAGGCATTAAAACCGCCTACCCTATCTCTGCTAAACGCTTAGATAAGCAGTGGTCAATCTGCTAACTCATCTATCACCCACGGCTTAGGCGGTCCATTCCAATAACCTTGGGCATAATCAACGCCTAGTTCCGACAGCTTACTAAAAATAGCACCATTTTCAACAAATTCAGCAATCGTTTTTAAACCCATAACTTGGCCGATGCCATTAATTGAATCAATCATTGCTAGGTTTACCGGATCAGTCAAACAATCCCTAACAAACATGCCATCAATTTTTAGATAATCAATGGGCATTTGTTTTAAATAAGCAAAAGAGGATAAACCGCTACCAAAATCATCTAAAGCAAATTGACAACCAATCTCACGTAGGTCAGTCATCAACCGCAAAGCAGCTGTTATATTTGATATTGCCGCTGTTTCGGTCACTTCAAAACAAATAACCGCCCCCGTTCCTCTAAAATCATTCTCATGTATTAATTCGATGATCTCTTCATAAAAACGAGCATCACCTAAAGACTGTCCAGATAAATTCACGCCATAGATACCCGAAATATCCTTTCCGTAGACGCGGGCTATATTAAGTGTATCTATGGTATGTTTCACTACCCATACATCAATTTCTGCCGCCAGATTATAACGTTCCGCAGCCGGTAAAAATAATCCCGGAGGAATAATACTGCCATCCGCGTCTAGCATTCTAATAAGTAACTCATAATGTGGTATTGTTTCTTCACCCTTAATGGGTACTATTTCTTGGTAGTAGAGCACGAAGTTATTTTGTTCAATCGCAGATTGAATACGCGTGACCCATTCCATCTCCCCGCTACGCTGGGCTAAAGCTTCATCATCTTGCCGATAAATATGTAAACGGCCGCGGCCCGCATCTTTTGCTGCATAACAGGCACTGTCAGCCTGTTTCAATACCTCAGTCATTGAGCTGTTATTACCTATTTCAACTAAGCCTATGCTTGCCCCAACATTAAAACTTTGCCCTTCATAAATAAATCGAAATTTTCGTAGCGAGGCCAATAATTTCTCAAGCTGTTTGACCGCCATATCCATAGAACAATTAAACAATAATATTGCAAATTCATCACCACCAATACGTGCTAACAAATCAGACTTACGAAGTTCTTGTTTAAGTAAAAGTGCTAGTTGCTTTAATAAATCATCGCCAGCAATATGGCCACAGGTATCATTCACAACCTTAAACTGATCTAAATCGATATAACAAAGAACATGTTCATCATTGTTATCAGTATCTAATAGTAACTGTAGTTTTGTTTCAAATGCATAACGATTTGGTAAGCCTGTTAATGCGTCATGTTGGGCTTGATACGTCAATCTTTGTGTTAGCTTATATTCTTGACTAATATCTTTGACATGCATTACCGCATATTCAAATTGTCCTTCATCATCTCTTACTGCTGCAACAGTAACTTCGACCCAAATATTTATTGTTCCTTCATTCTCCCCGACCAAATAGCTATCTTTTGATTGATACTGATGACGATCGCCATCAATGAGCTCTTTAAATAGCGCTAATTCTTTTGTACGATCACTTTCTTGTGAAGCAGCAATGAATTTTTTACCTAATAAACCCGCCTCAGAAAACTGAAATAAGTCACAAGCTGCTTGATTCACTTTGAATATGCTTGCATCACGATCAACCAATGCCATTGCCATGCCTGAAGCATCAAAAGCACCATTTGCCAATTGTTCACTTTTACGCAATTGTTCTAATAATTGGCTCTGCTCCTGACTATTCCGTGTTAAATTCTCTATTAATTCTAGATTATTAACTCTAAATCTAAAGCTATCTATAAGTGCCTGATGCGTTAATTTACCTGTCACTACCATCACAATATAGAAAATCAACACAAAAGCACCTAATATTGGCATTCCAATTCTAAAAAATCCAAATGCCACCATAAACATTATAGGGCTTATAAAGTTCAAATACCCACTAAAACTACCTTGATTCGAACTTAGCGATCCTGCTACAGCACCCGCTGCTAATAACGGTACTACAACAAGTAAATGAACCGGCCAATCTACTTTCATCATCAAGCCTATAAAACCAAATACTATTCCCCCTATAAGAAAACTGACCATCATCAATCGTTCAAGCCAATTTAATTTAGAAAGAGAACTTGTTACCTCCTCTTCGACAAGTTTACTTTTTACATAACGAGTGAGAAATAAATGCGATATCGAACCCAGCGAAAAACAAACGATCCATAAAATAAGAACATCAGTACTAACTGTACCCCAGGCCAAATATATAAATAAGAAACCAGATGCAATTCCAGCCCACACACCTGCTGGAGTTTGTTTCACCAACAAGCTTAGTCGCATCTTATAAAGAGCTAACTCCTGTGATGACTCAGTTTGTAAGTTAGGTTCTGCTACCTTCAATTTATATCCGTCTGTAATAAGTTTTATTAGAGGTGACTAAAGTCAAGTATATCAACATTTCACCTAAGTCCGATCTGTGTATCGATCCTTTTATAATATTTAGTGTATAAAAATAAAGATAAAAGTCCATTATATTCAGCTTTGGTTCATTTATCCCTTGTTAAGCTTTATCTCACAGCTACACAAAATAAGGAGGAGCTGCTATGAAAAAACTACTTTCAACACTCAGTTTATCGGCAACATTAGTATTGTCATTACCATTATATGCCGACAATAATCATTACCAATCTAAAAACAACTTTCAAGATACTGCGCGTGTGACACATGTAGAATCTTTATATAAAACGGTACGCGTTTCAACACCGCAACGTGAATGTTGGCAAGAACAACAATACCGACCCAGTCATAATCAATATAAATCTTATACTAGCACCATTGCAGGTGGACTTGTCGGTGGTGTTGTAGGCAATCAATTTGGCGGTGGCAATGGTAAAAAAATAATGACGGTTGCTGGTGCTTTGCTTGGTGGTTCTGTCGGCCGAGATTATAATCACAATAATTCACAACATCATTCTAATAACAATACTGTTGAGCAATGTCGCATGATTGATCGTTATCATGAAGAAGAACGACGTGACGGTTATCGTGTTACCTATCGTTATAATGGACAATCATATACTACATATATGGAGCACCACCCTGGAAAACGGATCCCAGTTGAAGTTTCGGTACGCCCTGTGGACAATTATTACTAAAATATTACAGTTTAGACTGGTAATACTGGGCTAAATCATGGTATTTTACGTCTCGAGGTATAAATCACACTTCATTCAGCTTACGTTCAGCTTGGGTTTGCTAAAGTAGCTCATAACAGCCATGAAAAGAGAGCTGGAGCTGTTTATTAGGAAGGCTATACTTCAAGTTGAAGTAAAAATTTTTAATCGGAGAGGAAAATGAAATTGAATAAAAAACTTATCATACTTGCCAGTGCGGCAACCATTGCTTTTAGTGCCGTATCATTGCCGACTTTTGCAGATGATAAACCTTACACAGTAACAGATGGTAAATATCTTGATGCTGACACTTATAAAGGCTTTAAACTATTCCGCAACTGGTGTGCGCGTTGCCATGCTAAATACGGTGAAGGTCTTAATGACGGTGGGCTTGGTGCAGATTTAACTGAAAGCTTAAAAATACTTTCAAAAGAAGACTTCTTTAGCACTGTAGAAAATGGTAAATCAGGCCAAATTGGTAGTATGCCAGCATGGAAAGCCAATGCGAAAGTAATGAAAGATAAAGAGTTAATCTATAATTACTTGCTTGCACGTTCTGATGGTGCAATTGGTAACGAAAAACCTAAAAAAGCAAAATAAATAATGCGTTAGACATGAATTAAAAATACGTTTTTACAGCCCTCTATTCTTCTCCTTGTTTAGGGGGCTGTTGTTTTTTATGTATTACTTTCTTGCTCTAGTGTAATATTAACCTTATGTATTATTTACGCCTATTTTTTACACTACTCATTCTATCTACTATGAGTATTAGCTCTGCTTGGGCAGAAGATACTGTTGAGTTACCGCTGACCAAACAGTCTGCCGCTGACATTATTCAAGTTGAATCTAAAGGCAAGATTTTATCCGTTGATAAAGATAATGCCGATAAGAAAGTTATTTTTCTTATTAAAGTTCTACATAAAGATGGCAAAGTAAAAATCTACAAGCTTGATGCCTTAACTGGGCTTCCACCAAAATAAATAATATACAATGCGTATTTTATTAGTCGAAGACGAACGCCAAATTCGTGAACAGATCACACAACAACTTCAAAATCAAAATTTAACGGTTGATGTCGCACCAGATGGTGATGAAGGCCTTTTCCTAGGTCTAGAACACCCCTATGATGTCGCTATTATTGATTTAGGTTTGCCTAAATTATCTGGCATTGAAGTTATTCAAAAGCTACGTGAAAAAAACAAAGATTTCCCAATACTTATCTTAACGGCAAGGGGACGCTGGCAAGATAAAGTTGAAGGCCTCGAAGCCGGCGCTGATGATTATCTCGTCAAACCATTTCATTTTGAAGAGCTTTTAGCCCGACTCAATGCCCTTGCAAGACGCGCATCTGGATGGGCAAGTGCTTCTCTACAATGTGGTTCTATCTGCTTAAATCCGTCAAGCCAAGATGTTACCAACAACGATATCCCTATTGATTTAACAGCTTATGAATACCGCCTACTACACTATATGATGTTGCATGCAGGTGAGGTATTATCTAAATCTGAACTCACTGAACATATCTATGATCAAGACCATGATCGTGACAGTAATGTTATTGAAGTATTTATAAAACGTCTGCGAGCTAAACTTGACCCCGATAAAACAATAAATCCCATTGAGACATTACGTGGGCGTGGATATCGCTTCACCTTAGCACGTGCTCAGTAAACAACTTTCTTTTCGCAATCGTTTACTTTTAGTTGTTAGCCTTGTGCTAATCGCCTTTTTAGGATTGTCTGCCTTTAGTTTAAATAACGCATTTAAAACCAGTGCCGATAAAGCACAATATCAAAGACTACAAAATTACGTTTATAGTATTTTATCCGCCGCAGAGTTTAGTAATAGCGGTCTAGTCACCATGCCTATTAAATTAGCTGAACCCGAGTTTTCTATCCCCAATTCGGGACTATATGCTCAAATATCAACTGGACAGAACGTTATTTGGCAATCAGCATCAACCTTAGGTCGATATTTGGCATTACCTGAAAAGCCTGAAGGCCCCTCAAATGAACAAATATCAGTACTTAATATTGAAAATGAAGGTGAATTTATCAACCTTGCTTATGGAATCGTTTGGGAAAATGATTTTGGACAAGAATATAACTATACTATCAATATAGCTGAAGCATTAAGCACTATTGAACAAGAAAAAGCCGGTTTTCAACGAAGTTTATGGTATTGGTTGGGCGGCACAGGCTTAATACTTTTAATTGCACAAGCATTAATACTGCATTGGAGCTTACGTCCTTTAAATGAAGTCTCAAACGATCTTAATGCCATTAAAAGTGGTGACAAGAGGCGCTTATCTAAAGACTATCCGATAGAACTTAATCAGCTTACCCAGAATATAAATATTCTGCTCGATCACGAACATTCACGCCGTCAACGCTATAAAAATTCATTGGCAGATTTAGCTCATAGCTTGAAAACCCCATTAGCTGTATTAAGGGGAGAGTTTGAAAACAATAGCAATATTTCTGATCTTCGCATCACCACCCACGAACAATTAAACCGCATTTCAGATCTAGTAGATTATCAATTACAACGCGCATCAACTGAAGGACAAAGCAGTTTGCAAGCCCCTGTTTCACTCGGGGATGTCATTAATAAGATACTAAAATCACTCAATAAAGTTTATCTGGCAAAACATATTCGACATCAATTTCAAATTGAAAACGATATTTTTGTTCATGCTGATGAGGGTGATCTTTATGAATTATTGGGAAACTTACTTGATAATGCTTATAAATATTGTAATAAACGTGTTCATATTCAGGCCTTTTGGCAAGCTGATTTTTTAGAAATTATAATTGATGATGATGGCGCAGGTGTGCCGCAACACCAATATGATGCCATCCTTAAACGTGGAAAACGGATAGACACTCAAGTCGATGGACAAGGTTTAGGTTTGGCAATAGCCAGTGATATTGTCAATGCTTATCAAGGTAAGCTCAGCTTAAAACAAAGCCCTATCGGAGGCGCACGTTTTGTTATTCAGCTACCTAAGAGCTAAGCTGTTGTAGGTATTTAAATAAAATACGCGCCGATTTTGGCGGTTTTTCTTGCTCAACTTCTTTATTAGCATTTCTGATTAATTGCCTAACATGCTGAATATCAAACGCTTCGAATCGATTGCGTAACGTAGTCATCACTTCATTATCACCAGTCAGCAGTTGATCTCGCCATATTTCGAGTTGGTGAAACTGTTTAATTTCACCATTGTGCTGCTGGCGTATTTTGTCAATACTCAGTTTAATCTCATCGTAGTCTTCATGGACCATTAAACCGCCAATCGTACCCGTTTGCCGTTTTAAGGCGCCTTTTGTCATGCCTTGGGCTTTTACAAGCGCCTCATACAAACGTTCAGACAAATTAAGTTTATCAAGATCTTTAACCGGTAATTTAAGTAATTCTTTGCCTAAGTCTTTTAAGGCTAATAATTCACGTTTTATCTGAGATTTACTTTTCTCAAATTCCCATTCATCTTCATATGACCCTTCTTCGCCAAATTTTTTCATCGTATTAACAAAAAGTTAGCGCTACTTTCTAATAGCATTTGTGTAGTAAAACTACCGAAAAACAAACCATGGACTTTGCCATGACTAAACGCACCCATTGCTATGGTATCAATGTCATTGTCTTGCTGATAACGAATTAGCTCTTCAGCGGCTTCGCCCTCCAGCGCTTTTGTTTTTGTATTGATATCACCCTCAGCTAAAACACGTTGTCCTTCTACGACTAATTTCTCCGCATCCACCAAGTTTTTATGAACACAAACTAAATGAACCTCTAATGAGGCAGTGCAAAAAGTGCCTTGTTTTATAAACTCTAGCGCTATTTTAGATGTTGGACTGCCATTGTATGCAAACATCAACTTTTTAGGTTCAGATAGCTTTTCATCTTTTACAATAAACACCGGTGTATGAATCGCCCGAATCGCTTCTTCTAGTTGCGATCCTAAACCTTTTTTATGGCCATCATGATCTTCGCCTTTTGAACCTAATACAACCATCACTATTTCAGATTCTAAATCTGATAACGCATCAGGCAGCGTGCCATGGCGTTGTTTAGCAATGATTTCACTTAAGCCTGCTTGCTCAGCCATTTGGCGAGCTTTATTCAATATATCCTTGCCTTGGGCAATAAGCTGCTTGCTTTCAGAACGCTCTTCATCAGATAATTCATCTAATAAGTGCTCTTTCATATTGGGCGTGATAGTGCCTTCATGGTGGGCATGTTCAGTGCGATGTGAATGCTCAATAGTATGTAAAAACTTGATCGGAGACTGGCTATTTTGTGATAGCCAAATAGCGTAACCTGAAACAGCATTACCCAACTCAGATCCATCAATGCACGCAAGCACGCACTTTTTAGTTGAACTCATTTTCAATGTCCCCCCATAATTTTTTCAATCTCTTCAGGTTTATCATGCACGGCAAATTTATCAAGCAAGGTTTCACTAGCATCATTTAAACCGATAATACTGACATCTGCACCTTCACGACGCAATTTAATCACCACTTTATCAAGAGCGGCAACTGCAGTAATATCCCAAAAATGGGCACGATGAACATCAATCACTATTTTATCAACGGCTTCTTTAAAATCAAAAAAGGCAATAAATTTATCTGATGAATTAAAGAAAACCTGCCCGATAATTGTATACGTTCGTGTATCTGTATCCTCATTATAATCAGAATCAACATACATAAACTGGCTTAAGCGTTGCGCCATAAATAATGAGCCAATCAAAATACCAGTAAACACACCAAATGCCAGGTTATGTGTCCACACCACCACAATCACTGTTGCAACCATCACTGTTGAGGCACTGGTTGGGTTGGTTTTAAGTGACTTGATAGAACCCCAGTCAAAGGTACCAATAGACACCATAATCATCACTGCAACTAAAGCCGCCATCGGCACAATGGATAAAATATCACTTAAAAAGACGACTAAGATCAATAAAAATGTCCCCGCAACCATGGTAGACAAGCGGCCACGGCCACCCGATTTTACATTGATTATGGACTGACCAATCATCGCACAACCTGCCATACCGCCAATCAAGCCTGAACCGATATTAGCAATACCCTGCCCTTTACATTCGCGTTTTTTATCACTTTCCGTATCGGTTAATTCATCAATTACATTGGCTGTCATTAATGATTCCAATAAACCCACAATGGCTATCGAAATTGAATATGGGAAGATAATTTGTAATGTTTCAAAATTAAGTGGTACATCAGGCCACAAAAATATGGGCAGAGTATCTGGCAACTCACCCATATCACCGATAGTACGAACATCAATGCCCATAAAATAAACAATCAGTGTGATCACCACAATATTAACTAGAGGAGAAGGTAGTAATTGCCCTAATTTGGGTACATAGGGGAATAAGTAGATGATCCCCAGTCCTAGCGCTGTTAAAGCGTAGACATGCCACGTTACACCTGTTAACTCTGGAAGTTGCGCCATGAAGATAAGAATAGCTAAAGCATTTAAAAAACCTGTCATCACTGACTTAGAAATAAAGCTCATAAACTTATGAAGATTAAGGTAACCCGCCACAATTTGTAAAACACCCGCTAACACGGTCGCAGCTAATAAATACTGTAAACCGTGATCTTTTACTAATGTCACCATTAATAAAGCCGTTGCCGCCGTTGCCGCAGAAATCATTCCGGCTCGCCCACCGACAATAGCAATCATCACAGCGATGGCAAATGAGGCATAAAGCCCCACCTTAGGATCAACGCCAGCAATAATTGAAAAAGCAATCGCTTCTGGCACTAACGCCAAAGCAACAACAATTCCGGCAAGAATGTCTCCTCTAATATTCCCCAGCCAGTCTTGTTTCGCTGATAACAGCATATTATGCTTCCTTAAGATAAATTTAACTGCCCATTATACCGTATATGGCCATTATCATTTGTACTGTTCAAATTTGTGACGTATTTGCATTTCAGCTAATTAATAATTAGCGTATTATCGCTACTCTACCCTTGAAAATGACCCTAAAATGGAGTTACCGGTGAAATTAGCAATCAATAAAAAGCGCGGCAATGTATCAATTATCACAATTATAATATTAATCACCCTAATCGTAGCTGGCCTCTATGCCTATATTGATAATCAAGCCGACTCACAAGCTGAACAATCGATGCTATCAATGGTCGAAGATGCCAAAATACAAGGTGTTGATCTTAGCTACGATGCAATTGATACCTCACCTTTAGCCCGTAGCATTACCCTACAAAATTTTAAAATTCAGGGTAACGAACAAGAACCCGATATTGTTTTGGGTAAACTCGTTATTTCAGGTTTAAACTGGCAGGCATTTTCTGCAAAAAATCAAGATCACCTACCCTTGTCAATGAGTATCGATATCTCAGATGGAATGATAATTTTAGATGATGACATGATCGGTAATGATCCCGACTTACAATCCTTTGTCGATGTAATGGGAAATGAGCTACATTTTTCTACTCATGCAAACTACAATATGGATGAAAAAACAGGGCTGCTAACAGCACTAATCCAACAATCTGTTAACGATAATTTTAGTATTAAAGCGAATGTATCTTTAGGTAATACAGGCTGGTTAGCCTATGTCAAAACTAATGAGTCGCTTCTGTCAGATAATTTAACACTCGATTTATTAGCAACCACCTTAAATAGCCTTTCTATCAGCTTTAATAATACGGGTTTAATCGAAAAAATACGTACCGTATCGTCAAAACAAACAGGCTTAAGCAATGAGCAATTAACTCAGCAAGCTGTTACTCAATTACGGCAAATGCAATCTGCCTTGCACGATTACAACCCAGTTTACTCACTAATGATTGAAGAACTTATAAAATTTACCCAACAACCTAATCAATTACTAATCAGCATCGATCCTGAGCAACCACTCACCAGTGATGACTTTTTAAAAGTATTTATGGGTAGCCAATCAGCACCTTTTGATTTAATGAAAAAAGCACAATTATTTATTCGGGCAAATTAGTAGAATTCATGGCAAATATTCTAATCGTAGATGATGATTTACATATTCGCGAAGTCATCAATTTTGCTCTTGAAAAAGCTGACTTACGGGTCAGCAATGCGACTCATGGCCAACAAGCGATCACGCTGTTAAAACAATCGTCTTTCGACTTAATCGTTTTAGATATAAATATGCCTGAAATGGACGGGCTAGAGTGTTGCCGAGAAATCCGTAAAATATCAGATATTCCCATTTTATTTTTATCATCTCGTGATGATGAAATTGACCGCATTCTCGGGCTTGAGATTGGCGGTGATGATTATGTCACCAAACCTTTTAGCCCTAGAGAGTTAGTTGCCCGGATTAAAGCCATTCTAAAACGTACACAAGCTCAAAAAGTCGGCGATGCGGATGAAAAAGACCTAATTCATGGTCGATTACAGATCAATATCGAACAACACACTGTTCGCTGGGATGAAAAAGATATTTCACTCACTGCCGTAGAGTTTTCAATCTTAGCTCAAATGATTAACAACCCTAAAATCATTTATAGTCGAAATGCCATTATGGATGGTGCTTATCAACATAATATTGTGGTCAGTGACCGCACTATTGATAGTCATATCCGTCATATTCGTCAAAAATTCTCAACAGCAGGCTGTAACAATATTATCGAGACTCAACACGGTGTTGGCTATAAACTAAGCGCATGCATATAAACGCAACACCTCAGAGCAAGCGACTATTTCGGCTTCGCACTATCTTATTACTGCTCATGTTATCCATATTACTTTTACCTCTCGGCAGTTTATATTTCTTTCGTTTTTATGAAAATGAGCTCGTTCAAAAGACTGAATTAGAGCTAATCACGCAGTCGGCTGCTTTTGCAGCTGTATACCGCCAATTAATTAATAAGAACCACACTTTATTAAGTGGTCATTACACCCCTATCAAACCTGAATTAGATCTATCAAAACAACAAACATTGCCTCCTCGCCCCGATGGAATAGTTTTAGATAGTCCAGCATCTGAAAATCTAGTAGCAAAACAAGCTGGGCAAAAAATGCAAACTATCTTGCGTAATACCCAACAATTTACCTTGGCAGGGATCAGAATTCTTGATGAAAATGGCATCGTCATCGCGGGGCGTGAAGAAATAGGCTTGTCATTTGCTCACATTGAAGAAGTTCAAGCCGCATTAAAAGGCAAATACCGTTCTGTATTGCGTCAGCGGATATCTGATCAAGCGCAACCTCCCCTTGCATCACTGAGCCGTGGCACTGGAATTCGAGTGTTCACCGCCTTTCCGATCATCGATCAAGGTCGTGTTTACGGCGTGGTCTACCTATCTCGCACACCTCAAAACATATTAAAACACCTTGATGGCATTAAAGGCCGGGTATTTTTTATTGCCCTTTTATTGCTAGGTGTCACTAGCCTAATCGTCTTATTTATCTCATCGCGTTTATCACGACCTATTCGAGAATTAATCGACCAAACAAAAAAAGTAACACGAGGCGAAGTTGAAACAATTAATGCCATTCAACAACCTGGCACCTATGAGCTAGCTGAACTGTCAAACAGCTTTGCTGAAATGTCACAAATAGTGCATGAACGCACGCAATATATTGAGCAATTTGCAGCACATGTGTCGCACGAATTTAAAACCCCGCTCACATCAATACAAGGCACATTAGAACTTTTACAAGATCATTTAGATGAGATGCCCGTTGAGCAGCGCCAGCGCTTTTTGGATAATCTTCAACAAGATACCAAACGATTAGAAAATCTGGTCACACGTCTACTACAACAGGCTAGAGCGGATGCACTGCAAGCATCAACAGAAACCTGTAATATTTTGCAGGTTTTAAACCAGTTACAAGCTATTTATAAAGCAAAACAACTTAAGCTGATCTTAGATGATAGCCTCGATGAAAATATAAGCGTCTCAGTCGAGGCATTAACACTTGTCTTTGCTAATTTATTCGACAATAGCCTGCAACATAAAGCGAATAAAGTGCTTATTAAATTGAGCCATAGCGATGAACAACTACAACTCTCTATCCATGATAATGGCACCGGCATTTCACCTGCTAATCGAAGCCGTATTTTTACACCTTTTTTCACTACTCGCCGTGACACGGGTGGCACAGGCCTGGGTTTAGGTATTATTGAATCTACGCTTAAAGCATGGAGAGGCACTATCCATGCTGAACCCACTGACATTGGTGCTCATTTTATTATTACCCTGAACTCTGGATAAGATAGTTCAGTTTGTTTTCGTCATCCCGGTAGGCTTTTAGCCGGGATCTCTATCCCAAACATTCAATAGAAAATCAAATCTGCACAAAAACTCCTTATTTACACCACAAGAACTCCATATCTAACACCTACACTTGTAACCGTTACTTTTTAACAACTGACACAAGGTGAAATAATGGAAATTATATTTGGATTGATTGGGCTTTTATTTTTACTGGCAGGAATGGCAGGAATTGTCTTTTTTGCTATCTTTATGGCGCGAAAGATCGGATTCTTAAAGCCCTCAACAGAAGGTATGAGGACAGAAGGAAACAACGTAAAAAGCTATCTTTCTGATTTTAAGCGGCTCAATAGCTCGCTTATTTTTCGATTTGGTTTAATTGCCGTGTTAGTGGGCTTAATGAATATTCCACTCGGCATGGTGGCCGATATAGTCAATGAACGTAATGCACTCTACCACGATGTATTGCATGATATTTCGAGCACTTGGGGGCAACAACAAAACCTACAAGGCCCAGTATTAATCGTGCCCTACACAGAAAAAATCACCACCGTAAAAGTGCTCACAGATGCCAATGGTTTTGAACGAAAAGTAGACAAAACGCATTACAATGAACGCACAGCCATTATATTGCCTGAAGATTTAAATATCGATGCAAACCTGCTTTCAACAACTCGCAAGCGAAGTCTTTATGAAGCCTTGGTTTATACTGCCGATGTTAAAATATCAGGTAACTTTAAGCGCCCAGATATCAGCAGCCTATCGAAACACATCGATGAAATCCATTGGGATAAAGCATGGTTTACCCTAGGAATATCAGACACGCAAGCCATTAATAAAATTTCAAGTTTATCGTGGAACATGCCTAATACAGCACATCAACAAGTCGACTTTGGACCCAGCACTAAATTAAGCAAAACCATTGTTAATGGCTTTCACGCCCCGCTCACTATTCCAGCCGAAGGCACAGAGTCTCAACAAGATAGTTTTAACTTCTCACTAACGATGAACATTAATGGTAGCAACGGCTTTTATTTTAGTCCTTTTGGTAAAACAACAAATGTGACCATTAGCTCTAACTGGCCACATCCTAGCTTCCAAGGCAATGTCCTGCCAGAAGAACCCACCATCAGCGATGAAGGCTTTAAGGCAAACTGGTCAGTGCCACATCTAGCCAGAAGTTACCCCCAACTATGGACATTAGAAACTCAAAACTTCGATGTTGAAGAATTTACAGCCGGTGTTAATTTATTTGAAGCCGATTCACTGTATTCAAAAATAACCCGTGCCATTAAATACGGTTCACTGTTCTTTATTCTGACCTACATCACGTTTCTTTTATTTGAATTAGGCATCGGCAAGCGCCTACATATCGTGCAATATGGCATGATTGGTCTAGCACTTTCTATGTTCTATTTAACGCTATTGTCATTAGCTGAACAAACCGGCTTTTTCACCGCCTACCTATCTGCCGCCGGCATCATCATTAGCATGATTAGCCTCTATGCCTATGCCGCATTAAGAAGTATAGGACGAACAGGTCTAATCGCAACATTACTATCAGGGCTCTATTTTATGTTGTATTCATTACTAAAACTAGAAGATCATGCCTTAATGGGTGGCACCGTACTGTTGCTTATAGTGCTAGCGGTGATGATGTTTTTGACGCGTAATATTGGTTCAGAAAAGGCATAATATTAAATACCTCGGTTAACGAAAACATGCGTTAACCGGGGATTTTTTCATCAACAGACTAGACCGCCTATCGCAGTCGGCATAACTTTTCTCAACACACATGCTAGAATGCTTTAAAACGACATTTTGAACAAAATTAGTCTAACAACTTCACAAGGTGTATTTACTTTTAACTAAAGGTGCACTTACATTTACTAATGGATTGTTTTATATGGGTAAAATAATATTTAAATTTGGTTATACACCTTTAGGTTGTTTTTTATGCACCTTTTAGGGGTGTATAATAATTGTTATAACCTCAAAATATCTAAATGATGATTAAGTATATTGAACTAAAATCTGATTTCGGGGACTCCGGGCCTGCTTGGATTGCTACTATTAAAGAGTCACGTAGCGGTTCAACAATCTATTTTAATCAAATGTCTTTAAAAAAGGGGCATGGTGTTTCGGGTAATTACTTTGATTTTTCGAATGGAAATGAATACTGGATCTCAGGGATTAAACAAAAAGGAAGTAATCGTCACTGGGCAGGTTCAGGGAAAATAAGCGTTGAAAAAAGAGCCGTTGAAGAGCTGTTAGCATTACAAAAAGTTAATGTGTTAAACCTTCAAGAATATATAGTTTGTGAAAATTTTCCAGAGCCAGATATTCAAGAATTACACAGAATAGAAAATGAACGGTTATAACAATAAATTCCAGTCGACCGCTGGCAGCGCAGTTTTTATCAGAGGTCACTTTTACATCAAAGTTCAGTGTGTTTGCAGAGTTCATCTTATATCTGCCAGCGGCCACTGAATTTGGCGTTAGAACTCAAAAGGAAAAATAGTGAAGAAATTACATATCGCCATTTCTACAAATATAATTGAAGAAACAATTAAAGATTATAGTGTGCGCCTTGGTATGGAGCCATGCTCATATGTAAAAAACGAATATGCACTTTGGCGAACAGACTCATTAAATGTTTCAATAAGACAAGATCAATCATGCACGCCAGGTGAATTAAGGCACTTAGGCTGGGAAGATGACGAAGCATCAAATTTTAGTGAAGAAAAAGATGTTAATGGTATAACTTGGGAAAGGTTTAGTGCGCAACAACAGGCGGACGAAATTAATGAGCTATGGCCAGAAGCAAACTACACCCCAAAATAAACGTTCTAACAAGTGCATAAACGTGGACGTTCCACTACGCTGTCGCTTCGTTCCACGCCAGTTATGCAGGCGTTATACGTCAAAAACAATCAATCAACAGAAATACTGGAAATAATTATATGCCTTATGAAAAACTTGATTTAAAAAAGCCCATAGAGTCTAAGGACTATGAAGAGTGTTCAAATTTTGTGGTTCAGTCCATTGAGTCAATTATGAAAGATGCAATGGATTCTGGGCGAAACAAAATAATTATAAACACCAATTTGAAGCTGGGCATACCTATGGAAAATGTGAATAAAATCGCAGGTCCATTTGTAGAAGCATGGGCATTCGAGATATTTACAGAATCTCTTGAAGATGGAAAGAATACTTATGAGCTTATAAATGTTGAGGCCGGGGAAAGACTCAACATGGCTGATGTTATTTTACAGTTTAAAAAAACAAGAAAAAGAAGTTCTTCTGTTACAAGTCATGTTGATGTGAAAGCAACTTCAAAAGATATAGCTAATAGTGGAAAATCACCCAATATTACATCTTTTGCCAGAATCCGATCGGCATATGTTCAAGATCCCGACTATATATTTATAGTTCTTTCGATAAAACATAGCGTTTCTAGTACAAGAGATAAAAAAACAAAAATGATGATGGGTATTATGGAGGTTGTTGATTTTAATGCCTACGATCTAAAGTATTTATCAAATTCAGACATAAGCTACAATCCTGCACTTGGTACAGGGCAAATTCAGATCAGGGATATTCATTATGTAACAATCGAAACTCGTACTGCATGGGAGTTTTGTCAATTACTTGACAAAAAATTCATTGCTTCTAAAAAAGGTTACGATCAGTGGCTTGAATATGCAGAGAAAAATGGGTGGATTAAATAGATGTCTAAAATTGATTTACGTTGTGGTGATGCTATCGAGCTATTTAAGGAAATAAAAAGCTCATCAGTTGATCTTGTTGTTGCAGACCCCCCTTATAACCTCGGAAAAAATTACGGGAATAATCATGATTTAAAAGGATTCGATGAATATATTGATTTTACAAAATCGTGGTTATCCGAAGCAAAAAGGGTTCTTAAACCAACAGGCACTATATATGTGTTTATGGGTGTTAGGTTCATATCTTATTTATACGATATTCTAGATAGAGATTTAGAGTTATTTTTCAATAGCTGGATTGTTTGGCATTACACTCAAGGCTTAGGAAAAACCAAAGGTTTTTCACCAAGACACGATGATATTTTGATGTTTACTAAATCCAGCAAATTCACGTTTAATTTAGATAATGTGCGAGTACCTCAAAAATACTACCGTTCCAGAAATAACATGCGTGGTGCAAACCCAGGGGATGTTTGGAAGTTTTCTCATGTTCATTATTGTAATCCAAATAGACAAAACCATCCTACACAAAAGCCAGAGGGCATTATAGAAAGAATGGTTATGGCATCAAGTAATGAAAATGGTATCGTTTTAGATCCATTTTCTGGTAGCGGTACTACTATGCGTGTATGCCAACAATTAAATCGTAATGCGATAGGGTTTGAATTAAACCCCGATTATATTGAAATGACAAATTTAAGGCTCAAAGAACCTTTTGCTGGGTTTGATAGTGTCGATCCAAGAATGGAACGAGTACCAAACGACCTTAGAAAACCTGAAATAAGAGACGAATATTTAGAGAATCATATAAATTGGTTTTTAAAAAATCATGAAAATGCTTTAGAGGTATTTAAAAAGGCCGTAAATGAAAAATATGGTATTTCATTAAAAAATAATTCGAAAGAAGTTGAGCAGGAAGAGCTATTTTAATGTTCATAAGAATTCAAACAAATAGAGCCAAACTAAGAGAAGTTATTACGCTCTTTGGTAATCACGCACAGCCAACAGAATATTTAATTGCCCCACGCCCTTTACCAAAAGAAAATTTTAAGTTTTATGTTGCTTATGCCTCCGTAATCGAAGGAAAAAGCAATAACAAATTACTTGAGTCAATAAAAAATAATAAAGCCATGTCAAAATCAGAATTTGACAGAGAAGTAAATGCAATAAAGTATAGCTGGGTGGCAGGTGATAAAAACGTATAACAAGGCGCTGCACTCAGACTGCCAAAAGCGGCGCGGCTTTCACTACGCTACAGCCACACCACTTTTGGCAGCTGGTGAGCTTGGTCGTTATTTAATTTTCTTAATTAAGTCCGCTTGTTTCTTTTCCATTAAAAAATAATATATGGCGCAGATAAGATTAGAGCTTGCATGAGTCCCTAGGTGGGACTATAATTGATTCATGAGAATTATTGCACTGTCTACGCTCAAAGCTTTCTGGGGTGAATCATCAGAATACAATGATGCTAAAGAATCAATAATGGCGTGGTATCGTCATGCATTAAAGGCGAATTGGGAAAGCCCAAGTAAAGTTAAGTCTGATTTTGGGAATGCAAGTATTCTTAAAGATGGGCGGGTTGTTTTTAATATTAGCGGTAACAAGTATCGCTTAATTGTTTGGATAAACTACGATTACAAAGTCATTTACATTCGCTTTATCGGAACACATAAGCAATACGATAAAATAGACGCACAAGAAATTTAATGGTGATAACGATGAATATACATCCAATAAAAACAAATGATGATTATCAAAATTCACTTCAAGAAATTGAAGGCTTAATGATGGCTAAACTAGGCTCGGACGAGGGTGACCGCTTAGATGTACTTGTTACGCTAGTTGAAGATTACGAACGTAAACATTACCCCATTGATTTTCCTGATCCTATTGCAGCAATTAAGTTTGTGATGGAGCAGAGAGGGTTAACGGCTAAAGATTTAACGCCCATGATTGGGCGAACGAACCGAGTTTATGAAATCCTAAACGGCAAACGGCCCCTCACATTGCCTATGATAAAAAACTTGCATAAAGACTTAGGTATTCCAGCGGAATCTCTTTTAGCGGGTAATTGAAACGGCTAGAAAATATGCATCAAGGCCTGGGGATACAAACCCATCACTCCCCTTGAACAGTCACAATCACACGCCGATGATGGCTATGGGTGCGGTGTTCCCACAAATAAATACCTTGCCATATACCTAGGTCACAACGCCCATTGCTGACGGGTACGGTTAAATCTGGGTTGGTTAACACTGTTCTGATATGGGCGCTCAGATCATCGGGGCCTTCATCTTGATGTAAAAACATGGGATCGCCATCGGGCACTATGTGTTGCATATAGGTTTCTAAGTCTACGCGTACATCAGGATCGGCATTTTCACATAACATCAACGATGCACTGGTGTGCTGTACAAAGATGTGGCATGTACCAATTTGAATGCCTGATTGTTGCACTAGTTGCTGTATCTCTTCTGTGATATTTATTGTGCTGCGTCCAGCTGTTTTGTAACTCAAGGTTTGTTGAAAAACCATTAATCTTTTCCCCTTTCAAAATAGGCTTTTGCTTTGCCTGATTTAATAACGTGCCGAACATGATCGGCTGCGAGCTGTGGTGATGCTTGTAATTCAAAGTGATTTAGTGCCATTGCGGCGCCTAGCACTAGGCTATCAAAAGCTGCGCCTGATTGTCCACTCAATGCGTTTAAGCCCTGCTCTACTGTTTCTGCTACTGTTACATGCTCATTTTGCTGCGGCAGCACGCCTCGCGTGTCTTGTTGAACACCAAATTCAATTGGTGAGACAGGATAAGATACTGCAATCCCTTTTTTTTCACTAAAACAGTTAGATTCCTCACGTAAGGTTGGCAATACGCCGCCTTCAATACCACGAACCATCAATGTAGAGGCAAACCCTGCTTGGCGTGCTAACCATGCTAAAACAGGCGGATAGGCTTTATGAACAAAGCCAATTTGTAAATATGTGTTTTTCGCTTTAATCGGCATAACAAGTTTTTCGAGTGTTGCTAGGCTTGGTCGTTTTATTATTCGAGTGCGTAAATCTTGTAATGCGTATAAGTTAGGCGTCGTTTTTGCTTGATCAAGATACGCCCATGCTATGTCTGAATTATTCACACGGTCAGTTGCATCTGCGACCGAAAGCATAGTGGACACCCCTGCGTATTCTAATACTTGTGAATGCGTCACCCCAAATTTTGGCCCCATTTCTTTCACACCTTGTGTGATAGTGGGCAAGCCAGACGCGGCTAAAACAGCGGGTAAAAAAGCAGCAATTGGGCAGTGGCGATTATAACCATTGAAGGGATCAGAGATAATTAACAGATTATCTATTTTGGATGAGGTTTGAGTCGTTACTGATTGAATTGATTGTAATAAACCTAGGTTTTCTTCATCTGTTTCTCGCTTCATTCGCAAAGCAATTAGAAAGATTGCCGCTTGAACTAAATCGGCTTTTCCAGATAAAATCTCATCCATAGCAAGCCTAGATTCTTGTTGTGTTAAGTCTTTGCTTAAGTGAGGCCCGGTGGCTACTTTTTTTATGGCTTGTGCTAGTGCAGTCATGTTTGTTCCTATTGAATTATAATAGATGCCGTCATTCCGGTAGGCTCTTAGCCGGAATCTGAGTGTAAACGAGACACTCATTTGCAACATGCCAGAATGATAAGAAGTGAAAGCCTGCATCTTCAATAATTTCAGGGATAGCATTTGTACTATAGATTCCGGCTAAAAACCTACCGGAATGACGATGTGGTGAAAACTGCATATTCAAATGGTCACGGGTTTATGTAGCCTAGATTCCCGATAAAAGATCTCGGGAATGACGTAAGCACAGTATCGGGAGTGACGTAAGCACAGTATCGGGAATAATATAAGTAAAGATCTCAGCAATGACGTGTTTTTTACTGTCATGACAACCACTCTATCAATGTCGCTTCATCAACCACAGTAATATCGAGCTTTTCTGCTTTTGTTAGCTTAGAACCTGCATCGTGGCCCGCTACTACAAAGTCTGTTTTTTTCGATACGCTACCCGATACTTTTGCACCTAGGGCTAATAGTTTTTCTTTGGCTTCACTGCGCGACATTTTTTCTAATGTGCCCGTTAATACAATCGTTTTGCCACTTAATGCCGAATCAGCTGCTATTTTTTGTTCCTCAGGCCAGTGTATGCCTGCTTCGAGCAATCGCTTAATCACTTCTTGATTATGGGCTTGCTGAAAAAAAGTCACTATATGATGAGCTACTATCGGCCCTACATCTTCTATCTCAATTAATGCCGCTTCATCAGCCTGTATCAAGGCATCAAGTGTTAAAAAATGACTGGCTAATGATCGTGTTGTTGCTTCTCCAGCCTCGCGAATGCCTAATGAATATAAAAAGCGGGAAAATGTAGTCTCTTTGGCAGCATTTAGTGCAGACACTAAGTTAATGGCAGATTTTTCACCCATGCGTTCTAAGCCTGACAACTGTTCAACCGTTAGTTGAAACAAATCTGCTGGATCATTTATCAAGCTTTCATCCACTAGCTGTTCGACTAGTTTATCGCCTAAGCCGTCCACATCCATCGCTTTGCGAGATGCGAAGTGTTTTATTGCTTCTTTACGTTGTGCGGGGCAATACAGGCCGCCACTACAGCGGGCAACGGCATTGCCTTCTACTCGCTCTACTTCAGACTGACAGACTGGGCATTTGGTTGGCATTACAAAGCTATGTGTATTATTAGGGCGCTTAGAAAGCACAACTTGCACTACTTCAGGGATCACATCCCCTGCTCGCCGCACAATAACCGTGTCGCCCACTCGCACATCTTTACGTTCAATTTCATCTTGATTATGCAAGGTGGCATTGCTGACCGTTACACCACCGACAAATACGGGGGTTAATCGTGCAACGGGGGTTAATGCACCCGTGCGGCCCACTTGGATCTCAATATCTTCAATCACTGTCATTTCTTGTTGGGCGGGGAATTTATGAGCAATTGCCCAACGTGGTGCGCGTGATACAAAACCTAAACGTTCTTGCAATTTGATATTATCGACTTTAAGCACCACGCCATCAATATCATAGGGCAAACTTTCTCGGCGTTCACCTATTTGTTTTATATAAGCTAAACAGCCTTCGACTCCTTCTACTAATTGTAATTCAGGTGAAATTTGGCCACCCCATTGGGCGATAGTTTGCATGGCTTTTATATGCGTTTCAGGTTTAGCCATGCCCCGTATTTCACCCAAGCCATAGCAAATCATCTCTAATGGTCTGCTTGCCGTTATCTTTGAATCAAGTTGTCGAAGTGATCCTGCTGCGGCATTGCGTGGATTAACAAAGGGTTTTTTATCTTCAGCAATTTGTTGAACATTTAAGGCTTCAAAGCCCGCTTTGGGCATAAAGATCTCGCCCCTAATTTCAATCACTTCAGGGTGATTTTGCCCCTGTAACTTCAAAGGTACAGAGCTAATTGTACGCACATTTGCTGTGACATCTTCGCCCACTTCGCCATCACCACGGGTTGCGGCATAGACCAGCACCCCGCTTTCATATCGCAGACTAATTGCCAAACCATCAAGCTTTGGCTCTGCGGCATAGCTTTGAATATCAGTAGTATTCAGCCAATCTCGTACACGCTGATCAAAGGCTTCTAGCTCTTCACGATCAAATACATTATCGAGTGATAACATCGGTAATGCATGCGTAATTTGACTAAATTTATCGAGCGCTTTGCCGCCTACTCGTTGGGTAGGTGAATCAGCAGTAAGTAACTCGGGATACTCTGTTTCAATTTGTTTTAATTCTTTAAATAGACGGTCATATTCAGAATCGGTCACTTCGGGTTCGTCAGCAACATAGTACAAATGATTATATTTATTCAGTAAGTCGCGTAACTCGCCCGCTCGCGACGCTATATCATTCGGAATAGACATGCGCATCCTGACTAGTTGAGTGCATTGAAAAATTGTGACTTAAAATACGGCTACGTATGGCTTCAATCTTTTCTTCTGTGACGGCTTGGCGTGATTCATCACACAAAATACCATTTAATTTTTCTGTCAGCTTGCGTGATGTTTCTAATAAATGATCAAACAGCGTTAAACCATTAATTGGACTAGGAAGTGCGGCAAATACCAATATACCTGGCGTGCTCATTGAACTCATATTTTGCATATCAAATTTACCCCGAGCCACGACGTTAGCGGCACTAAACATTGGGGTTTTCTGCTTTGTTAGCTGATGAAACAATTGCATTTCACCATAATGGAACTGCTCACTTTCTAATGCCAGTTTAATATCTTCACCAGAAAAATTATGCCCTTGTTCAGCCATAATAGTAAACGCAATCACCATGTCCCAGTCATTCACAATACTAATGTCAGGTTCAGGCTCTGCAACTATTTCAATATCAGTATCAATTTCATCATTAGCTTTGAAGTGAATTTCACCCTGTTGCGCCACATTCTCATCCGGCGACACCACTTCTTGTTTTGCTTGCTGGCTTAAAGTGACATTAGGTTCACTGTCTACATCGGTATTAATAATATGCTGCGTCATTTGTTGTTCTAAAACAGCACTAAATGCATTTTCTTTATCGAGTTCAGGTTCTACACGCGCAGCCTGTTCTAACACGCTATTTTGCTTCTGTTGCCGAGTGCTACGCATCGCATACCAAACAACGCCAGCAAAAGCGGCAATAACAACAATAAAAATAATTATAATTTCTAACACTAAGTAGCCTTATAATATGTCTAGATTTTAGTAATTTGAGAGTTCATCATGTCCACAAAACCAAGCAAACAATTAGATACCTTCGACAATGCCATTCCTGACCGTGATTATACCATCCACATCGAGACAGCTGAATTTACTTGTCTATGTCCAATGACGGGGCAACCTGACTTTGCCACCATTAAAATTGATTATGTGCCTGATCTAAAATGTGTCGAATTAAAATCATTCAAATTATACATGTGGACCTATCGTGAAGAAGGCGCATTTCATGAAAAAGTCACCAACCAGATCTTAGATGATTTAGTGGCAGCAACCAATCCACGTTTTATGCGTGTAACTGGCATTTTTAATGTGCGTGGTGGTGTTTATACTAATGTGGTTGCTGAGCATAGAAAAGAAGGCTGGGTTGCGCCTACGCCAGTTGTTTTGCCTTAAATTAACACCGCCATTCCCACATATTGTTAGTGGGAATTTTTTACTAAGACTACGCTAACCGAAAAGAAAATAATTAATGGCTAGATTTATATTCGAGCGTTTGTTGAGCCGCTATAGATTCCGGCTACAAGCGACCGGAATGACGCTGAATGCGTAACGTATATATAGGCATCGATCTCGGCACCTCAGGGTGTCGAGTGATTGCCATTGATGAACAACCTAATATCATTGCCAGCGATCAACAAGCACTGTTCATCCCGCCTACTATTCCACCCAAATCAGAACAAGATCCTGATTATCAATGGCAAGTAGTTTTGCAAACCTTAACTCAAGTCATTTCACAATGCCGCGATTATAAGGTTCGGTCGATTGCTGTAGATGCCACCTCTGGCTCTATATTACTAACGGATAGTTTAGGACAACCACTTAGTCCTATCTTGATGTATAACGATGCAAGATCAATTGAACAAAGCAATCTCATTGCCAATATCGCCCCAAAAGAATCAGCTGCTCATGGTAGTTCAAGTGGTTTGGCAAAACTACTTTATTTACAACAACACACTGTGCTATCAGCCGATACACAATTATTACATCAAGCCGATTGGATTAATTTCAAGCTCGGTGCGCCATTAGGTATTAGCGATCATAATAATGCGCTTAAAACAGGCTATGATCCTGTTGAACAATGCTGGCCCAATTGGATTGACTCTCTCACGGACAAATCATTGTTACCCAAAATTGTTGCTCCCGGTACGCCAATTGGGACATTATCAAAATCATTATGCCAACAATTAAAATTAAGCTACACCCCAAAAATTATGGCTGGCACAACAGACAGCATCGCGGGGTTAATAGCCACAGGGGCAAATAATATTGGTGATGCGGTGACATCATTAGGATCTACATTAGTGGTTAAACTGATTAGCGATAAACCACTCTTTATTGCCGAACAAGGTATTTATAGTCACCGGCTGGGTGACAACTGGTTAGTCGGCGGCGCATCAAATACTGGCGGCGCGGTACTTAAGCATTATTTTGACAATCAACGCCTTAATCTCTTAAGCCAGCAGATTAACTTGGATAAAACGCCCGTTGATTATTACCCTTTATTGAGTGTTGGCGAACGCTTTCCTGTCAATGATCCTCATCTTCAACCCAAACTCACGCCTCGCCCAGCAGATGATGCTGAATTTTTGCATGGACTATTGACGGGCATCGCTAAAATCGAACAACAGGCGTATCAATGTTTGCAAGATGCTGGAGCCACGCCTTTAACATCACTTCGTACGGTAGGTGGAGGCGCTGTTAATAATGTTTGGCAAACTTTACGCCAAAAGTGCATTGGCGTACCCTTTATCACACCCCAACATACTGATGCAGCCTATGGTGCTGCCTTGTTAGCTAAAGGAAGTTTTAAATCGTGAATGAATTATTTAAAGGCGCAGGCTATTTATTGAAAGGTTTTTCTTTAATCCACAAAAAAGGTATTCGCCGCTTTGCGTATATTCCCATGGCTATCAACACCCTACTATTCAGCTTCGCTATTTGGCTAGGCGTGAGCAAATTTGACCAATGGATAAACAGCTTTATTCCAACGTGGATACCCGAATGGCTACTAAGCTGGGTAATGTGGCTTATTTGGCCTTTATTTGCAGGTTTACTTATTTTAATCGTCTTCTTTAGCTTTTCGATTATCGCCAATCTATTAGCCGCACCATTTAATGGTGTATTAGCCGAAGCCGTAGAAACAAAACTATTAGGCGAAACACCACCCAGTCTTTCATTTAAGGAAATCTTAAAAGATGCCCCAAAATTACTATGGAATGAAATTCGCAAGTTAATATATGTATTACTTTGGATGGTACCGCTGTTTATTTTCTCGTGGATACCGGTGCTAAATATCATCGCTCCAGTATTATGGATCGTCTTTTCAAGCTGGATGTTAGCACTTGATTATCATGATTATCCAATGGGAAATCATCTACTAAAATTCCCTGCACAGCGCGCATTATTGCAACAAAAACGTTCACTCGCCTTAGGATTTGGTGGTGCGACACTGGCAGCAACCATGATTCCTTTTGTGAACTTTTTGGTGATTCCTGCTGCCGTAGCAGGAGCCACTGCGCTATATTTGGATAACTTTAAGAATTAGACTTTCCCAAATTATTTTTCAATCACAATCTAGTACACGTTCTTATACCTAAAATCTCCGTTGGTGATGACTATTATTCCTAAAGGATCCAATATTGATGACGATACTATTAATATCGAATTTTTAATAATTTAGTGAACTAAGGAAAAAGCCTTGAAAAATATAACAATAAAACAAAAACTATATGGTTTAGCCGCATTGACTATCATCTGTCTTATTGCACTTTCCGCGGTTACAGTTAACTCATTCTCCACGATAAAATTATTGGATGAAACGCTTATTTTAGTTCAAAAAAGTAAGTCAGACATGCTAACCTTACGTAGAAATGAAAAAGATTTTCTTGCACGCCTTGATCTTAAATACCAACAAAAATTCACCCATAATTTTGATACATTAATAGACGATATTCACTTAGTTCAAAACAATTTAAACGCGCTTAAGCTCAATAAAGCTGATGACTTGAGTTTATTAATCGAATACTTAAATGACTATAATCGCTCTTTTGATAATGTGATTAAAATTAATCAGGATATTGGCTTAACCCCCAAATCAGGTTTGCGTGGTCAGTTACGAGCCTCGGTACATGATGCCGAAGCAAAATTAAAAGAGACAGCTGCAATCCAGTTAATTGCCGATATGCTTATGCTCCGTCGTAATGAAAAAGACTTTATGTTACGAAAACTAGAAAAATATATTGGCAAGTTCCAAAAAAACTATGCCGTTTTTAATCAACACCTACAAGAATCAACACTCAGTTATACCGATAAAAAATTGATTTCTACAAAGATGAATGCCCATCAATCCATGTTTTTAGATCTTACTAAAGGCTATCTCAAGTTAGGTCTTACACCAAAAACAGGGTTACATGGTGAAATGCGCAATAATGTTCATCAAACAGAAGATATTTTTAATTCCCTAACCAATGAATTGTCTACAGTTATTGATAGTCAAACAACACAGCTTTATAGCAAATTATTAATACTCACCGCTTTCTTTATGTTCTTAATTGTTGCATCAATCGTATTTATTTCTAGATCAATTAATGCACGTTTAGGCATCATCAAAGACCATTTAAATCAAGTAGTGATGAGCTCAGGTAATTTGTCAGCATCGCTCAATATCGAGGGTGAAGATGAAGTAACCGACATTGCCCGACTATTTAATCAATTTGTAGCAAGTCTAAAAGAAACCTTTCGCCAAATACCTGCCTTTTCTGACAACCTAGAACAAGTCTCTAACGAAAACACAGAGATTGCAAAACAAACATACCAACTCGCTTCTTCCCAACAAGAAAAATCAGATCATGTGCGAGAAGCAGTTCAACAAATGGTCAATGCTACTGAAGAAATAACAAGCAATATTCATATTGCGGCTAACGCGGCAGAGGAAGCAAACGAAACAGTGCAAAAAGGTAAATCTGCGATAGAAGAAGTCGGTTCATCAATAAGTACTTTAGCCGACAAATTACACTCATCAGCTGAAGCAACGAAGGAACTTGAAGATGACAGTCAAAATATTAGTACAGTACTTGATGTTATCCGAGGGATTGCAGAACAGACAAATTTGCTCGCATTAAATGCGGCTATTGAGGCTGCCCGAGCAGGTGAACATGGTCGAGGTTTTGCCGTTGTTGCTGATGAAGTAAGAACACTGGCAAGTCGTACTCAAGATTCAACGACCCAAATACAATCTTTTATCGAAAGCCTTCAAACAAACGTAAAAAACACGGTTTCCATTATGCAAGACAGTTCAGCTGGTGCATCATTAACCGCCACTGATGCTCTCACTGCAACTCAGGAGTTGGACAAAATAAGTAATACAGTAAGCAGAATATTTGATCTTAATACCAGTATTGCAACGGCATCTGAAGAGCAAAGTGCTATTTCAACCAGTATCAGTAATAGTGTCACAGATATTAATGAAACAGCACAAGAAACGGCTATTCAGGCTAATGAAGCCAGTCAATCAAGCATCCAGATCAATACGATTGCTGCCGATCTTAAAAAGTTGATTTCCACCTATACTCTTTAAAATAGAATTTATTTATTATTTTCTCTTTTAAGCGTGGCACACCCTGCCGTTGCTTGTTCATAGGCCTCAAGGTAGCATGCACCAATCGTATTATCATCAAGAATTCGCCCCTGAACAAAGCCTTTGCTCGGGGTTGAAACCCAAGTAAATGAAATATTATCGGGATAAATTACACCGAAGAAGTTTTTAGTGCCATCGGCATAGGTAAATGTGCCACGAAAACGACGATCTTTTTGTTCGGTTATTGTAATTGTTTTGTTATCCCATTCTTTATAGCCCTTGGAATCAGAAACGGTGACATTCTCACCACTCCATGTGCCAATCAGCTTAGGAATATCTTTATCCATAGGCTTTTGATTTAGATAATATAAACATGCTAATCCAAGGCTATTGATAATCACTAATACCCATAAAAGCAATTGCGATGTTGCCGAACCTATTTGTTTGTTAGGCATTATATCTCCATTTTTATAGACTATTTATTAGTGTATTCAAGCTAGCACTTGGCCGCATTGTCTGTGATAACAATGCTTCATCTGCAAAATAATAACCGCCAAGCTCGACTGGCTTTCCTTGAGCAGAATTGAACTCTTCTACAATTTTAGCTTCATTTTCTGATAATACTTGTGCTAGTTTTGAAAAGTGCGATTGCATTGCGTCATCATCTGTCTGCTCAGCTAAAGCTTGTGCCCAATACAAAGCTAAATAGAAATGACTGCCACGGTTGTCCAATTCACCTATCTTGAGTTGAGTTGCCGGTGATTTATTATTGTCTAACAATTTTCCCGTCGCCTTATCTAAGGTATCAGCCAGAATTTTGGCCTTTTTATTTCCTGTGCTATTGCCTAGATGCTCTAGAGAAGCAGCTAATGCTAAAAACTCACCGAGTGAATCCCAAAGTAGATGATTGCACTCTAAAAAGGGTTCAACAAGTTTTGGTGCGGTTCCCCCTGCGCCTGTTTCAAATAAACCGCCACCATTCATTAATGGCACGATTGATAACATCTTAGCACTGGTACCTAGCTCAAGAATAGGGAATAAATCCGTTAAATAATCACGTAAGATATTGCCTGTCACCGAGATTGTATTTTCACCCTTTCTGATCCGCTCAAGTGTAAACTGAATGGCCTCTTCTGGTGATAAAATTTGTATCTCTAATCCAGAAGTATCATGAGTGGGCAAATATTGTTCAACTTTAGCAATAATCTGAGCATCGTGTGCTCTATTTTTATCTAACCAAAAAATGGCTGGGGTATGTGTTAAGCGAGCACGATTAACAGCTAGTTTTATCCAATCTTGAATAGGTGCATCTTTTGCCTGACATAGTCGCCAGATATCACCTTTTTCAACATTATGTTCTAATAATACTTCATCGTTATCGGCGACAACACGCACAATGCCATTTGCTGGAATTTCAAAGGTTTTATCATGTGAACCATATTCTTCAGCTTTTTGAGCCATTAAGCCAACATTAGGCACACTGCCCATTGTGGTGGGATCAAATGCGCCATATTGTTTACAAAATTCAATTGTTTTCTGAAAAATTCCAGCATAAGTACGATCAGGAATAATGGCTTTGGTGTCTTGTTGTTTGCCTTCTTTATTCCACATTTGACCGGATGCACGGATCATAGCAGGCATTGATGCATCTATAATCACATCAGACGGTACATGCAAATTAGTGATGCCTCTATCAGAATCGACCATTGCCAGATCAGGTCGACTTTTATAAACAGCTTGAATATCGGCTTCAATTTCTGCTTGTTTGTCTGCTGACAGACTTTTTATTTTTGTATAAACATCACCTAAGCCATTGTTTACATCTATCCCCAGTTCTTTAAAGGTTTCAGCATGTTTTTCAAACAAATCTTTATAAAAAACTGAGACAAAATGACCAAAGATAATGGGATCAGAAACCTTCATCATGGTGGCTTTTAAATGTACTGAGAATAAAACACCTTCTTTTTTAGCATCTGCAATTTCAGCTTCAATGAAAGCACGTAATGCATTTTTGCTAATGACTGAAGCATCGATTATTTCACCCGCCAATACTGCTACAGCCTCTTTTAGAACGGTATAATTACCTGCATCATCGGTCAATTCTACCCGTATATTTCCTGCCGAATTTAAAGTAATTGATTTTTCATTTCCAAAAAAATCATGGTCTGCCATGCTCGCTACATGTGATTTTGAATCACTACTCCATGCCCCCATGCTATGTGGATGTTTACGCACATAGTTTTTAACCGCAGGGGGGGCACGGCGATCTGAGTTACCTTCACGTAAAACAGGGTTCACCGCACTGCCTTTAATCTTATCGTAGGTATCTTTTACTTGTTTCTGCTCATCAGTTGCTGGATCTTCAGGATAATCGGGTAAGTTGTAGCCTTTTTGTTGTAGCTCTTTAATCACGGCTTTAAGTTGTGGGATAGAAGCACTAATATTCGGTAATTTTATAATATTGGCTTCAGGCTTTAATGCCAACTCACCTAATTGAGCCAGCGCATCATCAATGCGTTGATCAGCTGTTAAATAACTGGGGAAATTTGCAATAACACGCCCCGCCAATGAAATATCACTGAGTTCCACATCAATATCTGCACTGTGTGTAAATGATCTAATAATAGGCAATAACGATTGCGTTGCCAATGCCGGTGCTTCATCCGTTTTTGTGTAAATAATTTTTGACGTTGTCATTTAATATCCTAAAGTTTTAATGCGTTCGATTGCTTCCAATAACCGGCTTGGTTCTGCGGTATAAGCAAAGCGAATGTATTGCTCGGCTTGATGCTGACCAAAATCATTGCCGGGTGTAACGGCTACGCCTGCTTGCTGTAGCCAATGCTTTGTTAAAGTCATACTATCCGATATTTTATCACTGAATAGCTGTGTGGCTTTAGCATAAATATAAAATGCGCCTTGTGGCGTAGCTTTTATTTCAAGCCCTAAATCTTGTAGGGCAGGCAATAATGTATTTCTGCGTTGTTCAAATTTTTGCCGTCGCTGCTCCAAAATTGCAAGGGTATCATCGTTAAATGCTGATAATGCCGCATATTGAGACATTGTGGGGGCAGCTAAAAATAGATTTTGCGCCAGCCTATCCATCACTGGCACATATTCTTTTGGTGCCACTAGCCAGCCTAATCGCCAGCCCGTCATGCCAAAGAATTTCGAAAAACTATTAATTACGAAGGCATTTTGATCGACTGATAAAACCGTCGATGCTTCCAGACCATCGTATGTCAAACCATGATAAATCTCATCAACAACCAAATAACCATTCTTTGCCTTCACGGCTGTCGCTAAATCCGTTAATTGTTGTTGGGATAATACTGTGCCCGTTGGATTTGATGGTGATGCCACGAGTGCTAACGCTGTATCGTCATGCCAATGCTCGTTTATATGGTCAGCTGTGAGTTGATAGTTACTCGATGCATCCACAGCAATAGACTGCGCCTTGCCCTCAACAAACCGAGCAAAGTTTCGGTTACAAGGATAACCGGGATCGGCCAGCATTACTTTGTTATCACGTTCTAACAACGCGCCCATTAGTAACATTAACGCACCTGATGCTCCTGGGGTAACCACAATCCGTTCTGGTGATATAGACACGCTATAACGTGTCTGATACCAGTTAGCTATCGCTTCTCGTAGCTCGGGCAAACCTAGTGCGGGCGTATAATGCGTCTTGCCCGATTTGAGTGCCGCAATCCCCGCATTAATAATGGGTTGAGGCGTTTCAAAATCAGGTTCACCTACTTCTAGGTGAATAATATCTCTGCCTTGCGACTCAAGTTTTTTAGCTTGAGCTAGAATATCCATTACATGAAATGGCGTAATATCTTTCGCGCGTTGTGCAAGCATACCGATTTTTACTGCGCGTGAAGCTGTTTTAAATCATCTACTGTTACAAAAGAGCCACTTATCTTCTTGCCGGAAATAACAGTGCATGCTAGATCGGCTTCACCTAAATGGTCTAATACGGTTACAGCACCGCTAAAATCATCATCTTTAGTGTAGTTATTTAACGTCACTACAGTTGGAATATTAGCCCCACAAGATGAAAGTACGCCATTAGCAGAATCTTCAAAAACTAAACATTCATCTGCATTAAAGCCTATTTGCTCTAAGCAATAATCAAAAATATCAGGAGCCGGCTTTTTAGCGGGAACAATGTCACCCGCCGCAATACAATCAAACCAATTTAGTGCTTCAGCACCCAGTGTATTGGTCACTAATGCAGTAACATTAGCAGGCGTAGTTGTTGTCGCAATAGCCAACCGCAAACCGCGCTCTCTTATCTCATTTATTAATCTAACCACACCCGGTCGTAACGCAATCGCATTTGATTCTAATAATGTCACATAATGTTTGGTTTTTTCTGCGTGTAATGATGCGATAAATTGGCCTAAGTCACCATCACATTGAAAGCCTTGATTAAATTCAGACAAGAAATAACGAATACGTTCTTTACCGCCTGTTACAGCTAGCAATTTACCATATAATTCCTCATCCCAATTCCAATCTAAACCTGCGTCAGAGAATGCAAGATTGAATGCAACACGGTGTCCATCGCGTTCGGTTTCGGCTAATGTACCATCTACATCAAAAATAACTGCTTTTAATTGTGTCATATCACGCTTTTTAGTTAGAAAATAGGGTAAAATGATAACAAATTTTTTGCACGCGTAGGGAGTTTCTGGTATAAGATGCGCCCTTGATTTTGAAAAACATATTTTGAGGTTTACATGGGTTCTACACAGTTTGATGGGAAATTCACACCCTATGAAGAAAAAAAGGGTGAGGATTACATGAACGACGATCAATACGCACATTTCAGAACAATTCTTGAATCGTGGAAAAGCGAATTAATGGAAGAAGTTGATCGCACGGTGCATCATATGCAAGATGATGCGGCTAACTTTCCCGATCCTAATGATCGTGCTTCACAAGAAGAAGAATTTACCCTCGAGTTACGCACACGTGATCGCGAGCGCAAATTGGTCAAAAAGATAACGCAATCACTTGAAGATCTCGATAAAGGTGATTATGGTTACTGCGAATCATGTGGTACCAACATTGGTATTCGTCGTCTTGAAGCTAGACCGACTGCTACATTATGTATTGATTGCAAAACATTAGATGAAATTCGTGAAAAGAACCGCGTTTAAATAAACTCAGTTCATTCAGTAAAACAAAAAAAGCCCCGACAAGTCGGGGCTTTTTTATGGATAAGTAACGAGCTTTATCATAACTTCCATTTTTACACACCGTCATTCTCGAGTGTTTTAATCGAGAATCTCAACAAATCACATAATTGCAGCTTAAATAGATCCCCGCTTAAAGCTACGGGGATGACGGCGAGCATCAGAAATAATGAGCTAGCTTATAATTCGTCGCCATGTTTTGCTAGGTAATCAGCAACGCCAGCAGCATCTGCTTTCATTCCTTCATCACCTTTGTTCCAACCTGCTGGACACACTTCACCATGCTCTTCATGAAACTGAAGTGCATCAACTAAACGAAGCATTTCATCAACTTCACGACCTAAGGGTAAGTCATTGACGACTTGATGACGCACAATGCCTTCTGGATCAATTAAGAATGAACCTCGCAAAGCAATGCTTGCAGGATGTTTAACACCATATTTTTTCATGATTTTATGATCAGTGTCAGCCACTAATGGGAAATCAATTTGGCCGATACCACCATCTTTAACGGCCGTGTTGCGCCATGCTAAATGAGTGAATTGTGAATCGATAGATACACCAATTACTTGAACACCACGTTTTTTGAATTCTGCCACACGATGATGGTGCGCAATGATTTCAGATGGACATACAAAGGTGAAATCCAATGGGTAAAAGAATAAAACAATCGTTTGACCTTTATAATCAGACAATGAAAAATTTTCATTGATTGTATTGTCGGGCATGACTGCTGCTGCTGTGAATTTTGGGGCTTTTTTTGTTACTAAAACGCTCATAATGACTCCTATTGAATTTGTATTATTTCAGTGTTGGGCTATTGTAAAAATAGTCGAGTAAAACACTCGGCCATCGTAACAATAACCGTTAATATTGTCTAACTTATTTACTGTCGTTATTGCTTATATAATGACTACGATATTGCGTCGGGCTCTGACCAAAAAATTGCGAAAACCGGCGGCTAAAATGACTTAAATCATTAAAACCTGTTTGGTAACAAACCTCACTCGCCTTATTACCTGCTTGGAGTAGTATTGCAGATTTTTTTAAACGTTGTTGTTGCAAATATTCACTTGGTGAACAACCCAACTGCTTTTTAAATTCAGTGTAAAGTTTACTCCGACTCATGCAAGCTAAGCGACATAAAGCATCAATATCCAGCGGCAATGCACTATATTGGGTTAGCTGATTAATCGCCAGCGTGATTCCACTCGCATCTGGACTGTGGCGGCTATAATTTAATAATTGTTCACGCCCTTGCTCTCTCAACAGCCTAATTACAAGTTCAGACACACCTAAATCAACCATCATTTCTTTGTCTGGGTGATTGTGTGTAAATAAAGAGACTAGTTTTTCTAATAATTGCTGCGTTGCAGCGGTATGGTGAGTATGCACAATATGGGGCTGATATTCCCAGTCATGGTCTAATTTTCCTAGCCGAGTAATATCCCTCATCTTTTCAGAGAGACTTTCTATTCGCTCTTTTGATATTTCAATCGTCAAACAGGTTGTTGGTTGCGCTTCATTTGCTTCAGGAAAATCTATTTCAACATATTCTCCCGGTGACATAACATAAGATTCATGCGGAAGAAAAACCTGATCTAGTTCTAATCCTTCATGCACTGAATGCATCACTTTTTTGCCCGTCACCATGCCACAAAAAAGTAATTGATCCGCATCAAGGCCCACACGTGATGCGCTGCGATAAGTATCATAAATACTTAACTCAGAATCCGGCCCTTGAAAAGAAACCTTATTTTCAATTAATAAATGTCGCTTCTCGCGCCTTTTATCTAAATTTATTTGCGTATCGTTCATCGCGGTAACCACGTTAAAAATAAAGCTAATAAACTAATTCTCTGACTATTTTGGACGCTTAGTCAAGTTTTTAGGAATAATAATCAACCCGACAGCCACTAGCTAGTTTATGATTCAGTTTTATATTTCTAATGTTGGGAACAGATTATGATCTATGCAAATCCAGGTACAGAAGCGGCAGTAGTGTCGTTTAAAGAACGTTACGGTAACTATATTAATGGTGAGTGGAAGGCTCCGGTAAAAGGTAATTACTTTACCAATGTGACTCCGGTAACGGGCGAAGGTTTTTGTGAAATCCCCCGCTCAACTGAAGAAGATATTAACTTAGCACTCGATGCCGCACATGCTGCCAAAGATGCTTGGGGTAAAACATCTGTCACCGAACGCTCAAACATCTTATTAAAGATTGCCGATCGTATTGAAGAAAACCTTGAAATGTTGGCCGTTGCAGAAACGTGGGACAACGGTAAAGCCGTGCGTGAAACACTCAATGCTGACGTGCCACTGTGTGTGGATCACTTCCGTTATTATGCTGGCTGTATGCGCGCTCAAGAAGGCACAATGGGTGAGATAGATGAAACCACGGTTTCTTACCAATTTCACGAACCTTTAGGTGTGGTAGGTCAAATTATTCCTTGGAACTTCCCCCTATTAATGGCGGCATGGAAAATAGCACCTGCTTTAGTCACGGGCAACTGTATCGTGATGAAACCAGCAGAACAAACGCCTGTTTCCATTTTAAAACTAATGGAGGTCATTGGTGATTTATTACCGCCGGGCGTATTAAATATTGTCAACGGTTTTGGCAGAGAAGCCGGTGAAGCATTAGCGACAAGTACACGCATCGCAAAAATCGCCTTCACAGGTTCAACGCCTGTTGGTCAACATATCCTTAAATGCGCCGCAGATAACTTAATTCCTTCTACAGTCGAACTTGGCGGTAAATCGCCCAATATCTTCTTTGAAGATATCATGCAACAAGAAGATGATTATATTAGCAAAGCCGCCGAAGGTGCTGTACTCGCTTTCTTTAACCAAGGTGAAGTCTGTACCTGCCCGTCTCGCGCACTCATTCAAGAAAGTATTTATGATGAGTTTATTTCAATCGTTATTGAGCGCTCTAAGAAAATCATTCGTGGCAATCCTTTAGATACTGATACCCAAGTTGGTGCACAAGCCTCCCAACAACAATTTGAAAAAATCTTAGATTATGTTGAAATTGGCAAACAAGAAGGTGCTGAACTTTTGATTGGCGGAAATATCGCGCAAGTTGGCGGTGAATTTGACTCTGGCTACTATATTGAACCCACCTTATTTAAAGGCACAAACAATATGCGGATCTTCCAAGAAGAAATTTTTGGCCCTGTAGTTTCAGTGACAACCTTTAAAGATGAAGCAGAAGCACTAACGATTGCCAATGACACTGAATTTGGGCTAGGTGCAGGCTTATGGACACGCGATACTAACCTTGCATACCGAATGGGCCGAGGCATTCAAGCAGGCCGTGTATGGACGAACTGTTATCATCTCTACCCTGCTCATGCCGCATTTGGTGGCTATAAAAAATCAGGCATTGGCCGTGAAACCCATAAAATGATGCTTGATCATTATCAGCAAACTAAAAACTTATTGGTTAGCTACAGTACAAGCCCACTTGGTTTCTTTTAATATCATTTAGTCGCATTAAAACCTCTCAGAAGTTTACTTTTGAGAGGTTTTTTTATTTATACTCCATAAACAAGTCCTTTCTAAGGTTTTAAAATTATGTCTGAAAATAATATTCAATCTGTTTTGCATGAAAATCGCCTGTTTCCACCTAGTGAAGAGTTCAAAGCAACAGCAACACTCTCAGCTGATAAATTAGCGGAGTTATATGCCCACGCTGACCGAGATCATGAAGATTTTTGGGCCACACAAGCACGAACTGAAATAGATTGGCAGACACCTTTCACCACAACACTTGATTCATCAAATGCCCCTTTTTACCGTTGGTTTCCTGATGGAAAATTAAATGTTTCTTATAACTGCCTTGACCGCCAATTAGAAAAAAATGCCGATAAAAAAGCCATTATCTTTGAGGGTGATGCAGGTGATGTTGAAGAAATCACTTATCGTGAATTACATTCAAGAGTCTGTATATTTGCCAACGCACTTAAAGCTCAGAATATAAGCAAAGGCGATCGCGTAATTATTTACATGCCGATGATTGCTGAGGCCGTTATTGCAATGCAAGCATGTGCTCGTATTGGTGCCATTCATTCCGTTGTATTTGGCGGTTTTTCTGCTTCATCGTTAAAAGATCGTATTGAAGATACACAAGCAAAAATGGTTATTACCGCGGATGGCGGACATCGTGGCGGCAGAATTATTGAACTTAAATCAACAACAGATTCTGCATTAGAAATAGGCTGTAACAGTATTGAAAATGTTATTGTTTTTAAACGAACAGGCCATGATGTTGCAATGAAACCTGATCGTGATGTGTGGTGGCATAATGCCATTCTAAACCAATCAGCAGAATGTGAACCTGAATGGATGAATGCGACTGATCCATTATTTTTACTCTATACATCAGGCTCAACAGGCAAGCCAAAAGGCATTCAACATTCAACCGGTGGTTATTTGCTTAATGCCATCACCACCATGCGTTGGGTATTTGATATTCAAGATTCTGATGTGTTTTGGTGTACTGCAGATGTCGGCTGGATCACAGGGCACACATATGTTGCTTATGGCCCACTCGCTACAGGCGCGACTATTGTAATATTTGAAGGTGTGCCTACCTACCCTGATGCCGGTCGTTTTTGGGATATGTGTCAACGTCACGCTGTCACTATATTTTATACTGCCCCAACAGCAATTCGCGCCCTGATAAAACAAGGCGATGAAATTCCCAATAATTATGACCTATCTAAATTACGCCTTCTTGGTACTGTTGGTGAGCCGATTAACCCAGAAGCTTGGATGTGGTATCACACCGTTATTGGTAAAGAAAAGTGTCCGATAGTAGATACATGGTGGCAAACGGAAACAGGTGCACATATGCTTGCTCCCGTACCAGGCGTGACAGTAACTAAACCAGGATCGTGTACAAAAGCACTGCCGGGTATTGATGCCGCCATTGTTGATCAAGAGGGTAATGAAATAACCACTGCGAATGAAGGTGGCTATCTTGTTATTCGTAAGCCATGGCCCTCTATGATTCAAACCGTGTGGGGCGATGATAACCGGTATAAAGAAGCCTACTGGCCTTATTTCGATGGCAAATACTATCTTGCAGGTGACAGTGCCCGCCGTGATGAAGATGGTTTATTTTGGATTATGGGTCGGATTGATGATGTGCTTAACGTATCTGGCCACCGCTTAGGTACCATGGAGATTGAATCAGCGTTAGTGTCGAATCCTTTAGTGGCTGAAGCTGCGATAGTCGGTAAGCCACATGATATTAAAGGCGAATCTGTCTTTGCTTTTGTTGTGCTCAAAGGTGATCGACCAAAAGGTGGCATTGATGATGAACTCACTCAAACACTGCGTACTTGGGTAGGCAATGAAATTGGTGCCATCGCCAAGCCTGATGAAATTCGCTACGCTGATAACCTACCTAAAACACGCTCAGGTAAAATAATGCGACGTTTATTACGTACGATTGCTAAAGGTGAAGAAATTACCTCTGATACATCGACATTAGAAAATGAGTCCATCTTGCCTCAGCTACAGGGCAAGGTTTAAGTGCCAATATATAATATATACCCAAAATACTTGAAGATGCAGGTTTCAGCAAGAGAAGAAGCCATTATATTCTAGGCATAAAACGCAGGAATTAGTCGTTCTAATTCTAAGTTTTATAACGACGAAGATAATGGTTTATCCTCTTGCCCTGCGGGAGCTTAGCACGAATGCCAGCACTGCGTTACAATGCTCGACAAGGACTAGTCATTGCCTTCACATTGCGCCTTGTTCTGACCTTCGTGCTAAGCTCTGAAATCTGCATCTTCAAGTAATTTGGGTATACACTCGTGATCATTCAATCTGTAAATTTTCGCCCCTCCGTCACTCCGGTATGCTTTTAGCCGGAGTCTTGCTTTATAATCAGATTCCGGCTAAAAATCTGCCGGAATGACAAGGAGGATTGATGGCAAAAAAAGAAACAGTTTCTGAGGATAATCAACGATTAGATAAATGGTTATGGGCTGCGCGTTTTTATAAAACGCGTAGTCTAGCGGTTGAGGCTATTAATGGCGGCAAGATTCATCTAAACAAAAACCGCGTTAAACCCAGTCGCACAATCAGACCTGACGATATACTCACTATCTCAAAACCGCCGTATCAGCATATCATCACAGTGTTAGGCTTATCAAAACAGCGCCGTCCAGCACCTGAAGCACAGCAACTCTATATTGAAAGTGAGGCTAGTATAGAAAAACGTGCTGATCTACATGAACAAATCAAAAACCAACCACTTGGTTTCAGGACTGATAAAGGCCGCCCTAATAAGCGAGACCGCCGTCATATTATAAAATTCACCCGTAAACAATAGTTTTAATGCCAAGCAATTATTATCATTGACCTCATGCTAGAACAGCATAAAAAGCGGTTTAATACGGGCTTAACTTCCTAAACCTTAAATTGTCATAATGTGACGAATTTTGCGCAAATTTCCCGATAATGTGCGTCACGTCTAAAAAAATATGTGATATGACTCACGTTTTAATATTTTAACCCACCCCTAGAATTGGGGGTCCTGAAACAATAATGAGCTAAAATAATTGTTTATCATCATTCATAAACCATGGCTACACCTAAGTTCAGGAACTTTATTTATAGTTATTTTTTTAATTATTTTGTTTTTTAATGACAAAAATTAAAACCTTATATCTGAATCTAATACATTAATTCTCTCGACATATACGTTGATTTCAGTCAAAAATATAGTGCATACATTATTTAATTTATGCCATACAAATTAATTTCAGGAGAAAAGGGAATGGATAATTTAGCACGTTTGGACAGCTTTCAAGGTAGCAATTTGGCAAATGTTTCACAGCTTCAAGAGTCACCCTCAATTCAAGAACACAATCAACAGTACTCGCAGTTAAAGACACATTACGATAGTAAATATAAAATTGGCTGGTTTTTGATGAAAGGCGAACCAAGACCATGTTTTACTCCAACTTTGCTCAACGACTTAAGAGCGTACCTAGGAAATATTAAAGCAGAAATGGCCTACAGCTCTAATCAGAAGTATGATTATTTAGTAGTGGGCTCTGATGTAAATGGCATCTTTAATCTAGGTGGTGATTTGAACCTGTTTCGCACACTTATACAAGAGAAAAACCGAGAAGGTCTTTTCTCATATGCTGTCCAATGTATTGATATTCTTTATCAAAATATGAACCATTTTGATCTTGATCTCACCACAGTATCCCTTATTCAGGGTGATGCATTAGGCGGAGGTTTTGAAGCAGCATTATCAAGTAATCTAATTATTGCTGAGCGCGGTGTAAAACTAGGCTTACCTGAAGTTCTATTCAATTTGTTTCCAGGTATGGGGGCTTATTCAATTCTATCAAGAAAGATAGGTCCTGTAGCCGCAGAAAAAATGATTCTGTCTGGCAAAATCTATAAAGCTGAGGAGCTTTATGATATGGGTATTATTGATATTTTAGCTGAAAAAGGAGATGGTGAACTTGCACTATATAAATACATAAAAGCGGCAAAACGTGCGCCTAACAGCTATCGTTCTATGGCTAAGGTCAAAGATATATGCCAACAAATCCCTTATGAAGAACTTATTGATATTGCTCATGTATGGGCTGATGCTGCACTTAACTTATCAACCAAAGATCTCCGAATGATGGAACGTTTAGTCGCTCGCCAAAGTAGTAAGTTTGCAGCCTAACTGGCCGTTGTTTTATCATTAGAATCAACTGTAACAGCCTTGGATACAGCATTATTTAAGGCTGTTACAGTATTTATATATATAGATTTAATATCACTGCTTAATTGAAATAGTTTATCAGTACCAATATCATAAGGTTTATACGACTCTCCCCTTCGGCAAATATCAACAAGCGGAATAGATCCTAACTCAGCAGCCGATCCCTTAAGTGCATGCAATGATTCTCGTAGCTCAAGATAATCGTCATAAACGGCAATATCAATGCGGTTAACATGCTTTTCGCCATCAGCTATAAAGCCATGAACCAACTTTTCTATAAAGCTCGAATCTGTATCGCCTAACATCATTAACGATTGAAAAATATTTTCATCAAACCATTCGTTTCTAGTTTCAACCTTCTCTTCATTCGTTTTTTGTGTGGGAAACTTAGCAATTTTTTGATCTACTTTTATTTTATCTTTCTTCGTTTGCGCTGTGAGACTCGCAATCTTTTCTAACAATTCTTTTGCATCTATAGGCTTGGTTAAAAATTCATTTGCACCCGCATTAGTGCTTACTTTCCTTGCTTCTGGTGTCGCATCTGCTGTCAACATTATTGTAGGGATATAATGCGCCATATCCAGATATCTCATTGCCAAAACCACTTCATCACCAGACCGTCTTGGCATATTTTTATCAACGATTAATAGATCAATATTTTCAATTTCTGTTTCTAAAATATCTAGTGCTTCTTCTCCATCATTCGCAATAATCACCGAATGCCCTGCTCGTCTTAATATTCCATCGATAACTTTTTGATTTACTAAATTATCTTCTGCAACAAGAATGGTTAAAGGCTTAGCGCCTATCTGCTTCGCATAATGATCCGAAAGCGATACGACATTTTCTGCATTTGAGTGAATACTTTGCGCGGCATGAATAGCATTAAACAATAGTCGTTTATCATGCATATCGCTTATCACCGATATATAATGTTCACCCACATCTTGTTCTTTTAAATCTTCAGCACTGCTATTCAACAATACCCATGAAATATTATGTAATAATCGCTCAGCCTTCAGCATTTCTGAAAACTGTTTCGGCGTAAAATCTGCCAAACACGCTCGTTCAACCAAAACGACTTTATACCCCTCACCTTGTTCAATAGCTTGATTCAATAATTTTAATGCTTTAACTGGTGAGCTAGCTTCATCAAATTTTATCTGCCAATTGTCTAACATTGGTTTTAATTGTGCTACCGTCTGTTCTTTAGACATGACAAGTAGTTTGTTGTCAGAAATATCCAAGGCATCATATGGAATAATTTTAAACGGTAATTCAAACCAAAAAATTGAGCCCTTATAACGCTTACTTTCTACACCTATTTCCCCACCCATTAACTCTACTAACTCTTTTGAAATCGTTGTTCCCAAACCAGTTCCACCCTCCACAGCCTTACCTACCTGAGTAAAATCATCAAACACACTATCAATCACATCTGCATCGATACCTATTCCGGTATCTTTTATTTCAAAGCGCAGTCTAGTGGTGACATCATCATTGCTCACGCTATAAAGATGTAAGTTAATAGAGCCTTGCTGGGTAAACTTGATTGCATTACCTATTAGATTAATCAACACTTGCCTGATATGCTGCTGATCACCTTCAAGTAGAAAGGGCACGTTTGAATCGATAGTACATGAGACAGTTAATCCTTTTGCATTGCCAATTGGGCTTTGCATTTCTAACACTGAGTTGACCAAGGCGTGTAGATCTAAACGTTTTTTCGATATTTCAATCTTCCCTGCTTCAATTTTAGATATATCTAATACTTTTTCAATTAACCCAAGCAGTGTATGAGCGGACTTGTGCATGGTATTGGCTAAATCAGACTGCTCATTATCAAGCTTTGTTTCTCGAAGCAAATCTCCCAAACCAATTACACCGTTAAGCGGCGTTCTTAATTCATGTGACATATTAGCTAAGAATCGACTTTTAGCTTCATTTGCTTGTTTTGCACTCTCTATTGCAGCATGTAATTTCTTAATAAGGAATGCGGTATACATTGGAACTAAAATCAATAATATTAGTAAACTATAACCAATTTCCATTGTATCTGGAGTTTGCCAATACGAACCCAATTGCATGGCTGCCATAAAACCAACAATGCTGATTGCTAAAGAGAAATATAAGTATTTAGGGCCATATCTGAAACCATTCCCTAGAGTGACCCATAGATAAATTCCGAAAAGAAACACACTCTCTGCACCCGATATCAACATTAAAAATGATAATGTGCCTATATCTAAAACGTTACCGAAAAGGCGTCGCGCCATAGATTTATAAGGATGAACATATAGTGCTAAGGCAATAAGCCAACCGATTATATATGCCCCCGCCATTATGAGTGTAGCAGTAGATGAAAATGTTTCAGATAATGTGCCGCCACCCCAAGGAAAAGCAAGATAGAGTAGCACAATTAAACCAAAAACGAGCCTAATCATGACTTGTTCCGCCTCGGAATCCCCCATCTTTTTTGTGCGTTCTTTAAATGAATCAATGCCAAACATGCTTGCTCCTTAGAACACTTGCCCCAACCTCTATTCCAAAGTTATTCAGTATCATTGTCAGCATAATCATTTTCAATTGTTTTGATTTTTTTTATTCGCTTGAAAAATGCATCGATGCATTCAGGGTCGAAGTGCTGGCCTGATTGTTCTTTTAAATAATCTAAAGCATCTTCTATTGGCCAAGCTTTTTTATAAGGTCGCTCAGAAGTAAGCGCATCATAAACATCAGCAACGGCAACAATTCTTCCTATCAGAGGAATAGCTTCACCTTTTAAACCTTTAGGATAACCACTTCCATCAAATTTTTCATGATGTGTTAATGCAATAATAGCGCCCATTTGCATATATTTAGAATCGCTATCAATTAATATATCGTGGCCTATTTCAGCATGCTTCTGCATTATTTCCCACTCTGCAGGATTAAGTTTGCCAGGTTTAAGAAGTATTCCATCAGGAATCCCTATTTTACCAATATCATGCATTGGTGCTGCATATTCTAACGAATCACAGTCATCCACTACCATGCCAAGCTCCTCAGCAATTTGGCGTGAATATTTTGCCATTCTAACAACATGATTTCCGGTTTCTTCATCACGGTATTCACCCGCTTTCGCTAGGCATAACAGTGTCTCTTTTTCACGCGAAACAATCTGTTGCGTTGCCAACTCGACTTGTTCGGCCAACCATTGCGCACGCTTTTGAATAATTGAATGCTGCTCACTCAATTTAAGTAAGTTTCTGCAACTTGTTCTACATTCAATATGATCGATAGGACGTGTTAAAAATGCTGTTGCACCTGCTTCCAAAGCGTTATAACGCACTGTTTTCTCGTCTGCAACCGTGATCATCATGATCGGAATATCTTGGCAGCCCTCTCTTAGACGTATTTTCTTTATAAAATCGATACCATTGATATCCGGCATTCGATAATCAGTAACAATTAAATCAGGGTGGTTATTATCTAACCATTCTAATACATCGGCAGGATGTTCAAATTCATGCAACACGATTTTATCCATCACCTGGTGAAGAATTTTACCCATGATCATTCTGCCCGTTGATTCATCATCAACGATAACCACATGTTTATTAAGATCAGGAACTTTCACTAAATTCCTGCCTGTTGCGTAAGAGACATAATGTTCATTTATAGTATCTTTATATTGAATTGAAGCCATTTGAGCATTCTCTTTCCGTCGAAATTCTATATCCTTCGTATCGGCACTAGTGGCACATATCTTTAGCCAATATTTTGTTTTACTTTTTTTAACATCCTAAAAAACTACGCCTTAAATAATACTACCTTTACAAGTAAAATTAAAGTAAAATTACTTAAAATCATTAACCTAGTAGCATATCTTATATTAATAACTTAAGAATGCGTTCTAACTTTGTTTAAAATAGTGTTCGAGGCCATTAAAAACTAAAAAATGTTTACCTTTAGCACGAGCAACCAAACCAATGCCTATATTCCTAGCAAGATTCAAGCCCATCTCTGTGATTCCAGAACGTGATAGAAGCAAAGGAACTTCCATCTGAGCAACTTTAATAACCATTTCGGACGTTAGCCTACCTGTGGTATAAAACACCTTGTCAGCGCCTGATATATCATTCAATAGCATCCAGCCTGAAATAGCATCAACCGCATTGTGCCTGCCAACATCCTCAACAAAAACATGAACATCGCCCGAGCTTGAGCATAATGCACACCCATGTACTGCCCCCGCCTGTTTGTACACTTTATTATATTCCGCCAAGCCATCTAGCACTTGATAAATAGTCTTTGATGTGAAATCTGGGCATATTAATGTAAGTTTATCTAGCGATGCCATTACATTGCCAAACATTGTCCCTTGACCACAACCACTTGTCACTATTCGTTTTGATAAGATCTCATCAATATTCGACTGCTTTTGATGCGTTGTTACTGCAACCGCCTCAACTTCCCAATCGACTTGAATTGCAATAATTTCGCGCAATGTATGTATTAAACCTTGATTACGTAAATAGCCAAGTGTCAATAGCTCCGGTTGCGTCCCCATGGTCATCAGTGTAACTATCTCTTGTTTATCAAGATATATAGTTAGCGGTCTTTCACCCGTTAATGCTATTTCACGGGCTTGCCCATGCTCATCAACAACCTGAGTTATATGAAGCGAATGAATGCCCTCATCCGTCATAATAGGATGTGGATCAGCCGCCAGTGACATTCATATGCCTAAATATAATTGGCTGCTCAGCAATATTAAAATCATGGCCTTCAGGTTTAATATCCATCGACTTAATAATCGCCTCTTTTAATCGTTCAACATCACCCGGATAGCGGCGAATAATACCACGAAGATCAACAGAATGTTCCTGACCTAAACATAGCAACAAGCGCCCTTCTGTTGTCACTCGAACACGATTGCAGCTCTCACAGAAATTATGGCTATGTGGCGAAATAAAACCTATTTTACTTTGCGTGCCCGCAACTTGGTAATAGCGAGAAGGCCCTCCTGTTTTGCTAGCACTTTGCTGTAATTGAAAAACAGCTTGCAATGTGTCCAATATTTCATCGCTAGAGCAAAAGCTTTCTTCACGCTTATGTGTAACATGGCCGAGTGGCATTTCTTCAATATATGAGATATCAAGGTCATTCTCTATAGCAAAAGCTGCAAGGTCAACAACTTCGTCATCGTTGCGGCCCTTCAAAATAACCGCATTAAGTTTAATGCGCTTAAAACCTGCCTGTTTAGCTGCATCTATACCATCTAGAACCGTATCCAAATCCCCTGTTCGTGTTAACGCCTTAAATCGCTCTTTTCTCAACGAATCAAGGCTTATATTAATACGATCAACCCCAGCTTCAACTAAATGCGTGGCATATTTCCGTAATTGAGACCCATTTGTTGTGAGCGTTAATTCTTTCAGTGCTGTTGTTTTCTTAAGTTTACCAATTTCAGCCATCAACCAATCAACATTGCGTCTTACAAGCGGTTCACCACCAGTAATACGAACCTTCTCCACCCCTAATTCACAAAAAGCGCGCATTAAGAAAATAACTTCTTCCAATGTAAGCACTTGTTCTCGTGGCAAAAATGTCATTTCTTCGTCCATGCAATACACGCAACGAAAATCGCACCGATCTGTAATCGACATACGAACATAGGTGACCTTTCGACCAAAACGGTCAATTAATTGGGATTTATTTTCTGACATAACCTTAAGATCGTACCCTCTCCGTCCAAAAGTGCAAGCTTAATAAAATATATCTATCACAACAGCTTGTTTTGTTAGCACGATTCGCGTATTATTTCGCGTCTTGGAGAGTTGACAGAGCGGCCGAATGTACTGGTCTTGAAAACCAGCGTAGGTTTATCCCTACCCAGGGTTCGAATCCCTGACTCTCCGCCATCACAATCAATTAAGCCTCTGATTTTCAGAGGCTTTTTTGTTTCAGCCATCATAAATCATGACGCGTCATTTCACTTAATCTATTGCTATAATTTTTACTCGTCAATCGCAAGCAAACTTAAATATCTATCAAGCACCAATATCTCAAGGTCGCTAAAAATAATATCAGTTAATTCTTAGTCCCAAAATAGGCGGACATAGATATGATTACAATAAGCCAGACTATATTGTGCAATTGATATATATGAATTACTATATATCAATTATTAATTTATAGCCGTAACATATGAACTTACAAGCTGATGATTTTTACTCTGTTTTATCACATCCAATGAGATTGAGAGCACTCATCTTAATTAAACAGGTCGATGAGCTCTGTGTTTGTGAGTTAACTCATTCATTAGAATTAGCACAACCTGTCATCTCTCGCCACCTTGCTCAACTCAAAGAAGCAGGCTTATTGTTATCTCGCCGCCAAGGTTTGTGGATTTATTACCGCATCAACGATGACATTCCTGCGTGGATTAACGATGCAGTTCAAATAACAACTGCCGGCATTGCTGATACTTCACCATATAAAGAAGATCGCATTGCCCTCATCACCATGAAAGACAGACCGAATCAAGTGTGCTGTTAGAACTAGGAATATAAAATGACAATACGTGTAGGTATTAATGGTTTTGGCCGTATGGGAAAACTGGCTTTGCAGGCTGGTTGGAACAGTGATGAAATTGAGTTTGTACATATTAATGAAATCAACGGTAATGCAGAATGCCATGCACATTTACTGCAATTTGATTCTGTACATGGTCGTTGGGGTGAAGATAAAGCTGTTTCATGCACAGGTTCACAGATAAAGATTGATGATAACGTTATCAGTTTTAGCCAGTACGATTCACCAGCTGAAGTAAATTGGTCACAGTATGGCATTGATATTTTACTGGAGTGCTCTGGCAAATTTAAAACATCAGAACAGCTTCAGCCGTATTTTGACCAAGGTATTCAGAAGATCTTAGTGTCAGCACCATGCCCTGATCCTGCTCTTAACCTCGTTTACGGTGTTAATCATAGTCTTTATGACCCAACTAAACATCACATTGTGACTGCCGCTTCATGCACAACAAACTGTCTTGCTCCAATAGTTAAAGTCATGCATGAGACTTTGGGCATAAAACATGGTTCGATGACCACTATTCATAACATCACGAATACCCAAACCATTGTCGATAAGGGACACAAGGATTTACGCCGTGCCCGTGCCTGTGGTCAGTCTTTAATTCCAACCACAACAGGTTCCGCCAAGGCTATCACCAAAATATTCCCTGAGTTGGAGGGTAAATTAAATGGACTGGCTGTACGCGTCCCATTATTAAACGGTTCGCTTACTGACTTTGTCTTTGAATCGAATAGAGAAACAAATGTAGAAGAAGTAAATGCCTTATTTAGAGCTGCATCCGAATTATCGTTAAAAGATATTCTTGGTTATGAGACACGGCCTTTAGTGTCTATCGATTATACCAATGATCCACGTTCAGGGATTATTGATGCACCTTCAACAATGGTCATTAATAATACACAAGTAAAAGTACTCGCTTGGTATGACAATGAATGGGGCTATGTTAACCGTATGATCGATCTTGCTACGATGATGGCTCGATCACTCTAATTATGAATCGAGTCAACAGCCTACGACATTATGCAGTTATTACAGCAGCTTATTGGGGATTTACTCTAACTGATGGTGCCATTCGTATGTTGGTAGTGTTGTACTTTCACCAACTCGGTTACACACCGCTAGCCATTGCCAGTTTATTTTTGTTTTATGAGTTTTTTGGCATTGTAACGAACTTGGTCGGCGGCTGGTTGGGTGCTCGATTTGGTCTCAATACCACTATGCATCTAGGTATGTTATTACAAGTCTTTGCTTTATTAATGCTCACCGTACCTACAGAATATCTCACTATTGTCTATGTCATGGTTGCACAGGCATTATCAGGAATAGCAAAAGATCTTAACAAAATGAGTGCTAAAGCTAGCGTTAAGTTATTTATTCCTTCAACAACAAGCAAACGAGCGGCATCAAAGCAATTATTTAAGTGGATCGCTATTTTAACGGGATCTAAAAACACCCTTAAAGGAGTTGGGTTTTTCTTAGGCGGGCTGCTGCTTGCAATTTATGGTTTTAGAGGTGCATTACTTGTACTTGCAGGCTCTTTATTTATTATTCTCCTTGTTACATGGTGGTTATTACCACGCGATTTAGGTACAACTAAATCTAAGCCTAAATTTTCACAGTTACTCTCAAACAAGGCTGCCATAAATTGGTTATCTGCTGCTCGAGCCTTTTTGTTTTGTTCTCGTGATGTCTGGTTTGTCATCGGCTTACCTGTTTATTTAACCACTACTCTAGGCTGGAATTTTGAACAAACAGGTGGTTTTTTTGCCGTGTGGATCATTGCTTATGGGGTGCTTCAAGCATTGACTCCCCGTTTACTTAAAAATAAAAAGCAGGGCCATTCCCCTGATGGTAAAACAACGCAACAACTCGCCCTGATTCTAATGCTGTTACCTGCAAGCATGGCGCTAGCTCTCTATAATCAAATCGCTCCTACTTATGTAATAATCATTGGTCTCGGGCTATTTGCAGTTGTGTTTGCACTAAATTCAGCGGTGCATTCCTATCTTATCGTTGAATGGTCAGACCATAACGAGGTGGCGATGAATGTCGGTTTTTATTATATGGCAAATGCGGCTGGACGATTAACAGGTACAATATTATCAGGTTTGATATATCAGCAATACAATTTGATAGGTTGCCTCATCGCTTCTTCTTTATTTGTCGCTGCTGCGGCATTGCAATCAAGAAAACTACCTCGTCATCATGCACGTTCCGCAGGAACATACTAATGACCATTCAATGTGCGGAGTTTCCAGGGTAAAAATAGGGAACCTAAAGGTTGTGATTAGTCCTTATCAAGCATAGCAACGTAGCTCTGGTGTTCTCTGAAAACTGCAGATTAAATGATTACGCAGATATACTGTTCTACTTTATGTTTCTGCCAATTCTTTTGAAAACTAAATGAGTAATAGTAGTGATACATAAAATGAGTAGCCAAGCGATTACCATCGTAACAATGGTATGACTAAGGAAATGGTCACCAATCAGCATTTTATAACTGCCTGTTCCCCATCCTATAGTGATAGCTGACACCAATGCAATACGCTTATTCTTTTTGCTTTTGAAAAGAAAGAAAAGCGCCATTAATGCAAAACCACCACTTGCATGACCAGCAGGAAAGCACTTAACCTTCTTTTCTTGGTGAAAGTCTGATGGATAGGCGTCTAAGACGCTAACATAAGGATAATCACCGCCATAGAGCGTTAAGTGTTTAGGACAAGCAACATTAGTACTTGCTTTCAGCAGACTAACTGTTGAAGGAACGATAATTAAGGAAAGAAGCACAATAATGATGCCTTGTTTGTAGTGTTGAATTAAAGGCCTTTTATAAAAAAATACTAATGAAGTCAGCAGTGCTAGAGCAAATGCAATATAGATTTTTTTAATTCCACTATAGAAGATAAGATCTAGTAATACATTATCATCGTTCACTAACCACGTATGTAACTGCATATCATAAAAATAATTTTGTAGTAATAGGTCAATATTGGTCAATTCAAAAAATACGATTGTTACCATTAAGGCAATGCTCGTAAAAATAATCTGTTTAGTCATGATGAGGAATAATATCTAAAGCAGGATCATATATTTCACTATTTATTTCTAATAAACCTAAAATCGTATGAAAAATATTATCATGTGTGTATTTTTGACTGCTTTTTTGCTTGAGTAAATCAAGATCAACTTCATTGCTATCAAAGTTATCTCCAAACCACATCAACATAGGAACATGCTTTTGTGAATCAGGTGCAAGCATATACGGCAGTCCATGTAAATATAAGCCATTTTCCCCTAACGATTCACCGTGGTCACTGACATACAATAAAGCCGCTTCGAAATCATTATTATTCCTTTTCAATAATTTAATTGTTTCAGATAAGAAAAAATCAGTATATAAAATGGCATTATCATAAGCGTTGTTAATTTCTTCACGACTACATTGTTCCAGTTGGTTGCTCTGACAGACAGGTGTGAATTTCTCAAATTCTTTAGGGTAACGTTTGTAATAGGCTGGTCCATGATTTCCCATTTGGTGCAAGATGATAAAAATATCACCTGTTGGATGGCTGTCGATATAGGCTTGTAGATGAGCGAGCATACCTACATCACGACATTCACTGTCACAGATAGGATTATTCTCCGGCGTTTTATAGCTTTGATATTTAGATCTGTCGGCCACCCCTTTAGAACTGGAATTATTATCAAGCCAAAGCACATTGGCCCCTACATGTTGAGCTACATCTAATAAATTTCCAGTCATTCGAGCCTTGTTACGACTATAGTCTGCCCGACCATCAAGTGAAAAAATGCACGGCACAGATATGGCTGTTGATGTACCACACGACCACACATTATCAAAATTGATAATATTTTCCTTTTCTAATCTGGGATTGGTTTTTTTATCATAACCATTGAGTGAAAAATGATCCGCACGTGCTGTTTCGCCCACTATAAAAATAATTAATTCCCTATCAGGGTCTGCAGATCTAATTTGAGCATCTAAACCAATAGGTGTAAATATTTGAGTCTCACCACCGAATTGTTCCGATAGATATTTTCCCACAGAATAAATGTAATAAGAAGGATTAGCATAATTTCTAAGTGCTTTGTGTTCGCGGAAAAATGAAGCATAAAAGCCACCTAACGACAGAATAGTGATAACAGCAATAAGCAATAACGCACCGATTAATAGCGTTTTAGATAAAATGGCCTTTTTTAGTGGTGGATGAGAAATCGGAACTCTATAAACCCATATTGCAGGTAATACCCCTAAAAACAATACATATAAAAACTGTTTAATACTGAGCAAATCAAAGGCTTCAGCAGTATCTGTTTTTAGGATATTATCAATCATCACATCATCAATAATTACATGATAACTATCCATAAAATATGCACACGCTGCTGAAAGTAATAACAACGTAATTAATACCGGTTTAATAGTATATCGATAGCATAATAATGCTAGGATAATAATATTTACACAACTGAAAACGACGGCCAGCGATACGATAAATAAGGTGGTCGTTATGCCTGTCAATGGGTAATGGGTCAGCACTTCTTGGAAAAAAGCTATATTGTTAAAAATAACAAAGAAAATAGCGGTGATGATGATCAGTGTTGATGGACTTATTTTCTTCATTTGAGTGCTTACTTTCCAAGGTTTAGTTAAAAGACCAGATTATCATGTGAATATTAAGGTTACCTTAAAGAAACCTTTTTAGATTATTAATCGAAATGTTAGAAGACACATACCCGTGAGTAAATCAGGTCATAGTAAATCCAGTAACAAAACCTAATTTGACTTCTTCCTCAATAAAAATAGTGCCAGTACAATTAAAACGAGTTGCGCCGATAACCCTTGTAAATTAGGATAGATCCCTAATAAATCGACTCGGAAAAAGTTGACGGGGTTAGACATCAATACGCCTGCCTCTTGTAATGCGGCGATGCCTTTTCCTGCAAAAATAATTGCTAAAATAAACATCAACCACCCTGTTACACCAAAAAACTGTCGTAATGGTAAACGTACGCTATATCGCAGAATTAACCAGCCAACAACCACAAGCACAGCAGCGGCAGTGATAAATCCACTCAACACCATACTCTGGCCCGTGCTGCCTGTTTGCACCCATAATGCTTGATAAAATAAGATAGTTTCAAATGCTTCACGATAAACTGCAATAAACGACAAACCTGACAATGTCCATAACGTACCTGAAGATAACGCCTTATGCATATTATCATCAATAAAACTTTTCCATTTCGCTGCACTCGTTTTATCATGCATCCAAAACCCCACATACAGTAAAACGACAGTCGCAACGATCGCGGCGATGCCTTCTGTTATTTCACGTGATGCGCCTGAAATGTTAAATAATGACACAGATGCCCACCACGTTAAAATACCGACAAGGAGTGCACTCACCCAGCCAAAATGTATGTAACGTAAACCATCAGGGCGTTTTGTTTTCACTAAAAAAGCAACTAGGGCGGCAATAATTAATATTGCTTCCAAACCTTCACGCAATAGAATGAAAAAAGCACCCGCAAATGTCGCCTCTTTTGATAAGCTTTTACTTGTTAATAGTGCTGCGGCCACATCCAGTTTTTTATTGATCGTCGTGATCTGATTATCAACCGAATCAATTGATACCGTTAAACGGATCTTATTACGTAAATCCGTCATCGCTGCTTCAATATCAAACATTAATTGTTTATCCATCGCACCAATATTTTGCTCAATCAGTTCATAACCATCAAGATAGGCTGATACTGCTAACTGATAAGACAAATCATTTTCTTGCTTTTGATAAGCCGAAAAAGAATCTCGCAACTTTTGTTTGGTAAATTCGATTGGTGATGTTTTATCAGTAAAAAGTGCATCTGGATGTGAGCGTAAATAGGTCATTATCCGCTCACCTTGCTCCCCATATTGAGCCTTAGCTTGAGAAGGTGTTATTGTTGTCAGCATGGTCATATCAGCAAGAGGATGATTATTAACACCATCAGGTTTTATATCATTTTTTTCAGCTAAACTTCCCACATAAAAAGCCAATGACCAACGTTGTTTATCAGTTAATTCAGCAAAAGCTGTCATACCTGTTCCCGCTACACCTTGGGTAATGGTACTGAATAATCCATATAAGGTACGTTGTTGGTAGCGGTTAATATCATGAAAATTTATTGGTGGAGGATCCATCCCTAAAGCTTCAGAACCATTACCCTCTCCCGTCACACCATGACATGAAGCACAATGTTGCTTATACAATAATGCCGCCTGCTTTAACTCTGGTTGTGTGTAAGGTGTGACCGTGATGTTATAAGCACTGATAACCGTGCTGTGAAGTGTATCAGTAAGTGATTTGATCTGTTGTGCAGGCCTTTTATCCCTTACCCATTGCGACAATTTTTCAGCTAGCACCAACAATTCATCTTTAACGTCATTCTCTGGTAATGCTACAAGTTGTTGATGAATGCCCGCAGAAAAATCAAGCATTTCTTTATATTCTGCTTCGTTTATAACTCGACCTTGTTCCACAGCCCCAGCATAGTCGACACCTAAATAATCGATTAATTGCAAAAGTTGTTGGCTATTGGCATTGATTGCCTGACTATATAAGCTCACAGCAAACATCAAATAAATAATAATTTTTTTCATGGGTATTAAAATCATGTCGACAAATGCAAATGATAACAATTTTCATTTACACAGTAAAGAGTAATGTACATTATATAGTCATAAAGACGATATTGTTACAAATAAACCTCTAAAGCTACCACAAGAAGTCTAATTTTAAAATGTCATTCTCTGAACCCTTACAGCATTGAGGATGGCTAACAAAGCAACACCCACATCGGCGATTACAGCCTCCCATAGGGTTGCCATTCCCATTGCGCCTAAAATTAAAACTATGATTTTCACTCCTAACGCCAAGGTGATGTTTTGCCATATAATTTTGTTGGTTTCGTTACCAATTTTTATCGCAGTTGCAATTTTTGATGGTTGGTCAGTTTGAATAATTACATCCGCTGTTTCTATAGCAGCATCAGAACCTAGCCCCCCCATTGCTAACCCAACATCAGAAAGAGTGATTACGGGGGCGTCATTGATTCCATCACCAATGAATGCCACGATTTTCCCCTCGGCTTTTAATTTTTCTACTTCACGAATTTTACCTTCGGGCAATAAGCCACCTATCGCTTTATCAATACCTAATTGTTTGGCAATTTTATCAACTACTAATTGTTTATCACCAGAAAGCATCACAACTTCATTAATTTGTGATATTTCATGTAAGGCACTAATCGCCTCATGCGCATCATCTTTTAACGTATCTGCAATTGTGATATAACCAGAAAAACTATTATCTATGGCAACTACGACTATGGTTTCAGTGTTGTCTCGAAGTGCCTCATCAAATGAAATATTAAACTTTTCTAATAACTTGATATTTCCTGCTAAAACACTGTGTTTTCCTACTACCCCCTTCATTCCATGGCCTGGTATTTCTTCAATATTACTCACTTCATCGTTGGGGTTTTCAATCTTTGCATACTTTACAATTGCCTCTGCAATAGGATGTGTTGAATGTTTTTCTAAAATAGCCACTAGCTCAATGAACACATCTTTATCTCTAGTCAGAGAAACAACGTCTTGCACTTCAAAAACACCTTTAGTTAATGTACCTGTTTTATCCATCACCACAGTGTTTACTTTCGTCATTAGATCTAAAAAATTTGACCCTTTAAATAAAATACCATTCTTTGAACCAGCTCCAATACCACCAAAATAGCCTAGAGGAATAGATATTACTAAAGCACAAGGGCAAGATATAACGAGAAAAATTAAGGCGCGTTGAAACCAATCTTGAAATAAATAGGCATCACCTAAATAAAAATAGGGAGTTACAATCAATGCAATCGCCAGCCAAAATACAATGGGGGTATAAATCCCCGCTAGCCGGCTGATTAACAACTGTGTTTTTGCTTTTCTTCCAACGGCTTCTTGTACTAACTTTAATATTTTTGAAAGTTTTGTATCGGCATAGTTGCGGGTCGTTTTTATTTCAATGATGTTAGAAATATTAACCATCCCTGCTAATACAGTGTCACCTTTTTTCTTATCATCTGGTACAGATTCACCCGTTAATGCTGCCGTATTTAATGTAGCAACATCAGAAAGCAAGATACCATCTAGAGCAATTTTTTGCCCCGATTTGGTTTGAATGATTTGCCCAATTGTCACGTCCCTAGGATGTTTAACAATCTGTTTACCCTTTTCTAAAACGGTCACTTCTTCAACTTGTACTTTTAACAGTGCTTCAATAGAACGTTTGGCTTTCGCAACAGCTGCTTCTTGAAACAGCTCACCGATTACATAAAAAAGCATAACGGCAACACCTTCAGCATAGGCACCAATTAAAAAAGCGCCTATCGTTGCAAGAGACATCAATACAAATTCGTTGTAAAAATTACCTTTTAAAATTAATTTCAGGGCTTTTAAAACAATTGGACCTCCGATCAAAAGGTAAATAGTACCAAACCAGATCAAGGATACATCCCTGCTAAAAAAAGCTATATCAAAATAATCAAAGGCGATTCCAATCAATAAAAAAATCAGACCTATTACAGGTTTGATATATTCCTTGTTGATAGTGAATGACACCTTTTCTTCACTTTCTTTACTAAAGTCTACGGCGCAAGCTGAGCCTTCTTCACAATTATCAGACATGATTTTAAGTTTCCTTATTACTGTTTATAGTTTTTGGATATTTCATAATAATCTACAACTTGAAATGGCAATCCATTGAAAGTCGCAATCTCTACTCTACTCAGCACGATATTTTCGTTTTGAAAAAGTTTCATACAAAACGGGTACCACAAATAAAGTTAACAATGTGGCACTGATTAATCCACCGACAACAACCGTTGCTAATGGTCGCTGTATTTCAGAACCGACACCGGTAGCAAGCAACATGGGAATGAGGCCAAGTGCCGCTATAGAAGCGGTCATTAATACGGGACGAAGACGTGATGATGCGCCTTCAAATACCGCTTTACCGAAATCAAGCCCCCCTTCGAAGCGTTGATTAATCGCATTGACCATGACCACACCATTGAGTACAGCGACACCAAATAAAGCGATAAAACCAATAGAACTTGGTACAGATAAATATTGGCCAGAGATATACAGCGCGACGATTCCTCCAATCAATGCTAACGGCACATTTAACATGATCAATAGTGCCTGCCCTATCGAATTAAACATGAAATACAATAATAAAAATATTAAACCAAGAGACAGTGGCACTACAATCATCAAGCGAGCCTGAGCGCGTTGTTGATTTTCAAATTGTCCGCCATAGACCACTGAGTAACCCGCAGGTAAATCAACATTTTCAGTAATACGTTGATTAATCTCAGCTACAAATCCTCCCATATCGCGATCTTGTACATTAGCCTGAATCACCACGCGACGCTGTACATCATCCCGACGTATTTGTGGCGGTCCTGATTCAATGGCTACGCTTGCAACATCTCCCAAACGTATCCATGAACCATTCGCTGATTGTAAAATCAATCCCTTAATGGCCTCAACATTATCCCTATATGATTTGGCAAGCCTGACATAAATATCATAGCGCTCATTGCCATTAATAACTTGACCGGCCGCCTGACCACCAATGGCTTCACCGACCAAACTCATGACTTGATCCATGGGGATACCATAACGTGCAAGTTGATCACGATTAGGTCGTATCACTAATTGGGCTTCTCCTTCTATTTGTTCCATTGCCACACCTGAACTGCCTTTAATCGTTTTCACTACTTTCTCTATTTCAGTGCCTTTTTCTGCTAATACGGCCAAACCAGCTCCGAATAACTTAATCGCCAGCTGTGCTTTAGTTCCGGATAATAATTCATCAACACGTGTAGCAATAGGCTGTGAAAATGAAAATAATAGGCCCGGCATTACCGACATTTTTTCTTCCATTATCACTTGTAACTCTTTGCGGTTTTTAGCATTAGTCCACTGTTCGACAGGCTTAAGCCCCACAAATATTTCTATATTTGAGACCGGCTCTGGATCACCACCAATTTCAGCTCGACCAACTCGGCTAGCGGCATATAACACTTCAGAAAATTGCATTAAAATCTTTTCCATTTCAGAGGCTACTTTCAGTGATGTATCTAAACTGGATGAAGGGGCAAGGGTAATGCGTATATTTATCGTTCCTTCCTCAAGTTCGGGCACAAACTCTGTCCCTAATTTGGGTAATAACGACACGGCCCCTATCAATAAACCTAACGACGCTATTACGACAAGAAATTTCACTTTCAGTGTAATAGACAGTATAAATTGGTAGATTTTTTCGATTAAGATAAATAAGAGGTTGCGTCTTTCCTTTACTCCTTTTCTGAATAGATAAGAGGCTAATGATGGCACAACCATCAAAGCAACAAAAAGTGATGCCAACATAGCTAATACAATCGATATGGCCATTGGCTGGAAGAGCTTACCCTCAACACCTTGTAATGCAAATAAGGGTGCAAAAACGATGGTAATGATCATCACGGCAAAAAATACTGGTCGCCCTACTTCTTTAGCAGATTCCATAATACGTAATGGCATTCCACCTGGGTTTTGGATACTATTATCTGTAGATATCATATCGCCCCCCAGCCTTTCATGCTGTTGGTCAGGATGGGTGAGGTGTTTGAAAATATGTTCCATCATCACTACCGAACCATCAACCATCATTCCTATCGCAATCGCTAAACCGCCTAACGACATAAGATTAGCTGAAATCCCCCAATAGGCCATAGCCATTAACGCTAAACCAATGGACAGAGGTACAGATATGAGTACTAATAATGTCGCACGCACATTCATCAAGAAAAACATTAAAATAACAATAATCAGCACAAAGGCTTCTAATAAGGCTTTGCTGACTGTAGAAACTGCTTTTTCAACCAGATCAGATTGATCATAAATCGTTTCAATCGTAACGCCAACAGGTAATGCTTGTTGGATTAAGGGTAAACGATCTTTGATACTATCAATCGTTAACTTAGTATTGGCACCCATCCGTTTTAAAATAACGCCTGTCACTACTTCACCTAAATGTTCAGGCTGGCCTTGAGCATCACGCCGTGATAATGTTACGGCTCCTTGACGAATTTCTGAGCCAAATTCAACCGTGGCCACATCATTCACACGAACAACAATACCGTCCTCCTGCTTTAAGGGAATATTTCCAATATCATGCAGTCCATCTTCATTCGATCGTAGCCATCCTACACCGCGAATAACCAATTGTTCTTCACCACGATCCATATACCAACCACCGGCATTTCGATTGCTGGCTTCAATTGCCTCTGATATTTCATTAATCGTAATGTCATAAGCCAATAATTTTTTCGGATCGATTTGCACCTGATATTGGCGTACATCGCCACCAAAAGACAATACTTCTGTTATGCCTTCTACTGGCATAAGCAGTAATTTGACGACCCAGTCATTTAATCCTCGCAATGCTAATGTATTGTATTTTTGTGAGTCATCGGTAATCAGTGCATATTGAAAGACCTGACTCAAGCCTGATACATTCGGCCCCATTTGAGGTGTACCAATTCCGGCTGGAACTTGTTCTTTAGCCGCTTGCAGACGTTCAAACACCAGTTGCCTTGCAAAGTAAATATCGGTTCCTTCTTTAAATACAACCGTCACCACCGATAAGCCCGTTTTAGAAATTGAACGTACCTCTTCTACATCAGGCAAGCTATACATCACCGCTTCAACTGGAAAGGTAATTAATTGCTCAACTTCTTCCGAGGCCAAACCTTCAGCCACCGTATTAATTGAAACTTGAATATTCGATACATCAGGAAATGCATCTAAATTTAATTTAGGTAAAATCATACCCGCGCCAAGTAGTGTAGTAATCAAAGCCAATACCACTAATAAGCGACTATGAATAGAAATTTCAATCAGTTTATTTAACATAGTAATATTTCTCTTTTAATGATTGTGAATTTCAAATCCGCTTTTCGCTAGTTCAGATTGAACAAAAAAAGCACCTTTAACAACTATAGGGGTTCCAATGGCTAAACCTTCAATAATGGCTTGGCCATTACGTATATCTAACAATTCCACCTCAACACCCTTAAATTCACCGGCTTCATCTTGCTCAACAAGTACCTGCCAATCACCATCGGGGCTACGCAAAACAGCATGTTCTGGAACCAGTAATACCTCCTCAGTTTCTTTTTGAGTAGAAATTTCAATCTGTGTTTCAACAAATAATCCAGCATGTAAACTGTCCTCTTTATTTTCTACACTTAGTCGAACACGTGAGGTACGAGTAACCTCATCAAGATTATGATAAATTTGAGAAACAGTTGCTGGAAAGCGTTTGTCACCCCATTGCACTGTCGCTTTATTACCGACCGAAATTTGATTTGCTATAGCGGGCGCAACATTTGCCATCACCCATAAACTCGATTCATCGGTAATCACATTTAATTCTTGCCCAGGCTCTATCTGTTGCCCCACTATGTAATCTTCTTTTAAAACAGTACCGCCAATAAGGGCAACAAGGGCAAAACGACCGTTAGCACGTGAAAAGTTACTACTTTTAACCAATCTATCGATTTGGCCTTGTGTCATGCCATAAGCTCTAGCTTTGGCTTTTGCTAACTCCCACTTGATCTGTGCTTCTATATAACGCCGTTCAGCAACAATTTTTTTACCCAGTTTTTTTACACGTCGCCATTCTTGGTATGTCACCAAGACATTACCTTGCGCTTCAGCCATTTCTACACTTGATAATGTAGCAATGGCTTGCCCTTTTTTAACATGCTCACCTAACACCACGTGTCGTTTGATAAGCTGAGCTGTAATTCGTGGCGTAATAGCGACTGTTTTATAGGTATTAAATGCCACTTCACCAGGCGCTTGAACGATTGATTGCATTTCTTGCAATTGTAGGGGTTGAACAATCACGCCTGCTAGTTTCATTTGTTCCTTTGTTAATTTAACAACCCCCGCTTCATCATGTTCTGTCTCGCCCTTCGTGGTTTCCCCAGACTCCGCATGATTTTCTTTCTCGTGGCCATGGTCATCATTAGCAGCAGTGGCAATAGGTGTATAAATAACAGTGCTACCTAACAAAAGTAATGATAGTAAAATTTTAAAGTTCATCATTTAATTAATTTCCTGTAAATTGATATTCAGCCATTTATCCACACTAGCTGTCAGTCTCATCCACTCAAAAGCGGTTTGCCAAAGTTCATTTCTCAGCTCAAATCCTGTTGCTTGTATTTCAAGAGCTTGTTTAACTTGTAACAAGTAATCAGAAGCACTAATGTCTCCCGCCTGCCAAAGTTGATTGATCAGGATAAGTTGCTGACTAACACTATCCCGGCTATTTTGTCGCCAGCTATCCCAAGCACTTAGTAAATTTTGATAACGCACCGTTGTCGCCGCTATATTCGCTCGAATATTTCGATAATCCTGTTGTGCTCGTTGCTCGCTGGCAATCAACTGTTGATAGGCAACATCTACTTCTGCACTAAAGTTATTACGAACATTAAGCGGAATACTAAGATTTAATCCAATTAAATTATCACTTCCTTCTGTACCCGCTGTTACACCAATAGTGGGATTCCAAGCCTGTTGGCTTTTTCGTAATGCAATTTGTTGTCGATTTGCCTGAACCTCGGCCATTTTGGAACGAATAGCAGGTAATTCCATCAAAAATGAATCTAGATTATCTTGCAAAAGTGGTTCAGATAACTGCTCCGGTAAAACTGGCAATTGTTCTGGAAGCATGCCTACAATTGATCGTAATTGTTCATGTACTTCTGTCACCCGTGATAATGAACTAGCATGTTCCATTAATGCTTGACTGTATGCTAACTGAGCAAGATTTAGATCAACTTGATTTAAATCTCCTGCTTGGTGACGTTGTTCTGCAATACGTTTAAATTGTTGCATTAAGTTAAGCGCTTCTGCACTCAACTGCTCAAGCTGTTTAGCCGTTTGATTTTGTGCTAATCCTGTTAAAAGACTAGTAGCAAAATTTTGTACGGCTATCGTGTAATTGGTCTTTATTACACTTAACTCAGCCACAGCAAGATCCGTTCGACTACCCTGCTGGTCACCCCAATCTAAGGTTTGACTGATCCCTATTGTTTTAGTATTAGCACTTGAATTTTCATATGCCAACTCTAATTCAGGATTATAAATTGCCTGCTTTGCAGCCTGTAAATTAGCAGAAGAAGCTGCAATATCTGCCTGTGCAGCAAGTAAGCGAGGTTGTTGATTTAGACTATTTTTAACAAAGTCTGATACCGCCAATGGTGCAATATCTAATACAGTTTCAGCCTTAGACGCACTATTAAATGCTAATGCTAACGTTAGCACTACTACTCGCACAGCACACTGCCGAGGATATAAATTTTTCATGTGAATTTCCTGATTAAAAATAAAAACAAAAATTCATTGTGATGCTGTCACAACAAATCGTTTTCTGGATATTAAATCAGGCTTTTGGTGGGTGAGATGGTGGGGAAAAAGTATATGGTAAAACTTGCTCAGAAATAGCAGTATAAAGGTTATGACTATCCACAGATGTGTCATGAACAGTTTGGCTTATCATACCAATCATATGAGATGAGATGTGACAGAAATGATCACAAACAGACTCATCAATACAACTACTTAAATCACCTTCTTCTTGTAGTTGAATTAAATGAGATTCTGCCATTTCCTCATCATACATCGCACTAGCCGAAACCAAATTAATGGCCAGCAAGTTAAATATGATAAATAAAATAAGGAAAGGTGACTTCATAACTAAAGTATTGCACAACCACTTTTATAATTCAAATGAGTTAGATAGTTGACTATACTTTTTGAAGGGAATTTCATCGAACTTCGATTTTTTAATTATTTATTTGAATCACTGACCAAATATAACCAAATATATCCGGCTACACCTGCCAATAGTGATGCTGATAGGATCCCCGTTTTAGCCATAAGTAATAATTCTTCGTTATGACTAAAGCCAAGCTGAGCAACAAAGATAGACATGGTGAACCCGATCCCTGCTAATAACGATACTCCAGCAATCTGAGTAAAACGTGTATCTTTTGGTAGTTCAGCAATGCCTAATTTAAGCACTAACCAGCTCGCACCTGTTATGCCAATAAATTTTCCTAGGATCAATCCAAATGACACGCCTAGCAGTACAGGGTGAGTCAATGATTCTCCTAATGACCCAAATGACATTGGAATGCCCGCATTCGCTAATGCAAAAATTGGAATAATAAGATACGCTACCGGTATATGCCAGGCATCTTCTAAACGCTTAAGTGGAACGCCCACACTATCAACACTATGTTCTAATTTATGTACGACAGAGCTTAACTCACTATTTGTCATAATATTTTCACCTGCTTGATAACTATTATCGAATCGTTTCATTAGTTTTTTTACATGAATACTAAAACGCTCAGGATCATATTTTGGCATCGCAGGTACTGACATTGCCCCTAAAATTCCTGCTAAGGTTGGATGTATTCCTGATAATAACAATGCATACCAAAGCCCTAGTGCAACAATAAAATACGGTAAAGTTTTACGGATACCAAACATATTAATCGCAATTAGCAGCATGAATAGTCCTCCTGCGACCACCAACGGTGCAATAGCAATAGTCTCGGTATAGAACAATGCAATCACTAGCACTGCCCCTAAGTCATCAACAATAGCAAGTGCTACCAAAAAGGTAATTAAAGCTTTAGGAACTCGACTAGCTAATAATGCCAATGCACCAATGGCAAATGCAATATCGGTCGCCATGGGTATGCCCCAACCTCTGGCTGCATCGCCTTCAGGATTTATGGTAAAATAGATTAAAGCAGGTACAACCATTCCTCCTACAGCAGCAGCGATAGGTAAAATCGCATTCCGTAACTTTGCTAATTCACCCACTAATATTTCGCGTTTTAATTCTAAACCCACAACAAAGAAAAATAGAGCCATAAGGGCATCATTAATCCAATGATGTAAGCTCATTTCTATTGACCAACTACCGGCTCCTACTAAAAGAGGCGTGTGAAGGATATGTAAATAGGTTTCAGCCAGCGGACCATTAGCTAATACTAAGGCTAGTACGGCCGTACCCATAAGCAGTAATCCACTGGTAGTTTGACGATGGATAAATTCCTCAAAAGGACTTAGTATTTTTTCAAAACTTTTTTCCCAAGGAGCAATGTATACACCCTTTTTCATATCGGGATTTGATTGTTGGATCATATGATTGTTACTCCTTAGAGAAGAGAGAGTTATTAGCCGCTTCTATCACGGCAGAAGTAATAGGATTGACGATCTTACGCTCAACAGAAATAGCATAAAATGATTCTTTTATTTCAAGGGCTTGACCAATATGTTTAACACCATATTGTTTCATTACCTCATTTTTAATGGCCGATGGCGCCAAAAATATTCCCGCACCATTTTGTCCAAATGCTTTCATTAGTGCACTGTCATCAAATTCAGCAACTATTCGAGGATGAATACGATTAGTATCAAACCATTGATCAATACTTGCCCGTAGCTGATTTCCACTACTGGGTAATAACAATGGAGCACCATTTAGGCTTGCAGGAAAGTCTCCTGTTAATTGTTGTTGCAACTTCTCAGTTGCGAAGAAACTAACAGAACATTCTCCTAGTTTATGGCTAAAACCACGGGTACTAACAGTTGAGGGTATAGGGCGATCAGCTAAGACTAAATCTAAACGATGAACTGATAATTCCGCAAGCAAGGTGTCAAGATCAGCTTCGCGGCAGATCATCCGAACCGCATCTGGCATTTGTAGTGCAGGCAATAATATACGATGAGCGATAGATTTAGGCACCACATCCACCACCCCAACTCTAAATTGCTTAGGTCTAAAATTGGGTAAATGATGCATTATTTGTTCTAATTCACCACCCAGGGAGAATATTTCGTCTGCAAAATTTAATACTAACCGACCTGTCTCCGTCAATTCTATATTCCGACCAGCCTTTTTAAAAAGGTCTTCATCGAAATAAGCCTCTAACAGCGTAATTTGACCACTAATTGTTTGGGGCGTTATATGTAATCGTTCGCTAGCACGGGCTATACTGCCTTCTTTTGCCACCATCCAAAAATAATGTAGGTGTTTATAATTAATCATAGCTCCCTGTCTATTGCTCGCGTTTTACGATGAGTGTATCAGCAATATTCGACTTTTCCTACCATATTTATTGATTTATTATAGATAACTGTGAACTATTAACAGTTATTCTAGGAGTTTGTATATGAAAAAGGCAATTTTATTTTCTGGTTTGTTGACCGTAACGATTAGTGTTTATGCTGATGTAGGATCTCATTGGGGATACTCTGGTGATGTTGGACCTAAAAACTGGGCAGCGTTAAGTGCTGATAATTTTGCATGTTCGGGTAAAAACCAATCACCAATAAACTTAACAGGCTTTATTGAAGCGGATTTAGAACCTATAAAATTTGATTACCTACAAGGGGCTAATGAAATTATCAATAATGGTCACACAATTCAGCTTAATTATACAAAAGGTAGCAGTATTGAAGTAGATAAGCAGATATTTAATTTACTTCAGGTTCACTTTCACGCACCTAGTGAGAATCACATTAATGGCCAGTCATACCCATTAGAAGCCCATTTTGTCCATGCAAATGAAGGTGGAGACCTAGCCGTAGTTGCTGTTATGTATCAAAAAGGGATCCCTAATCAGGGTCTAAAAGTAGAGCTGGATAAAACACACCGAAAAACAATAAGATCCGATGCATCACCTAATAAGACGCTTAAACAAATTTGGTCTGTTATGCCTACAAAATCAGGAGAAAAATACGAATTAACTGAAATGATTAACTTAAAGGCTATTCTGCCAAAAAATACGGACCATTATCGGTTTAACGGCTCTTTAACGACACCTCCATGTTCTGAAGGTGTCCGCTGGTTAGTAATGAAAGATGCTGTAACTGTTTCCACTAAACAAATAGATGGCTTCTCTAATGTGCTTCATGAGTCTAACAATAGACCCTTGCAAGCTATAAATTCTCGATTCGTGCTTGAGTAAGAGTCGATTAAGAGATGCTTACATAATGCATTTGAATGTGGCCATCAGGATCTTAGCTGTAGCCAGAGTAAGTAGCATTATGTTGTTGATGATTTTTCATGATAAAAACTACAACTTCACCTTATTAAGCCTTAATGCATTTAAAATGACAGAAACAGAACTAAAACTCATCGCTAACGCGGCAATCATGGGTGACAATAGTAGTCCAAAGATCGGATACAATACGCCAGCAGCGATGGGGACACCTGCTGTGTTATAGATGAAGGCAAAAAACAGGTTTTGGTGAATATTTCTCATCGTAGCTCGGCTTAAACGAATCGCTCGAATAATACCGCGAAGATCACCTTTAACCAGTGTTACACCTGCACTTTCCATAGCCACATCAGTACCTGTTCCCATAGCAACGCCCACATGGGCCTGAGCCAAGGCAGGCGCATCATTAATGCCATCTCCTGCCATAGCAACAATTCTGCCGTCTGCTTGTAGTTGCTTAACAACTTCTGCTTTTTGCTCGGGTAATACTTCAGCATGAACTTGATCAATATCCAGTTTGGATGCCACTGCTTCTGCAGTTTTTCTACTATCACCAGTCAACATCACTACACGTATGCCTTCAGCATGAAGATCACGTATCGCTTCTGGCGTACTGTCTTTAATTGGATCTGCTACGCCAATTAACCCAGCGGCAACACCATCAATCGCAAATAACATAACGGTTTGACCTTCAGCACGTTGCTTGTCAGCTTGTTGTGGTAGTTCGCCCACATCAATATTGAGACTTTCAAGCAATTTGATATTACCTAATGCAAGTTGATGGCCCTCAACTACTCCCGTGACACCTTTGCCGGTAAGAGACTGAAAATCATCAGCCTGCGTAAACTTGATTCCTTTTTCTTCACCGCCTCTTACGATGGCCTCAGCTAATGGATGCTCACTTGAACGCTCCAAACTCGCTGCTAGGCGTAAATTTTCATCTTCATTGAAACTAGCTGTGGTGGTAACCGACACTAATTTAGGTTTCCCTTCGGTTAATGTACCTGTTTTATCCACCACCAAGGTATCCACTTTTTGCAAAATCTCTAATGCTTCCGCATTTTTTATTAATACCCCCATCATGGCACCTTTACCTGTGCCTACCATAATCGACATCGGTGTTGCCAAACCTAAAGCACATGGACATGCAATGATTAATACAGCAACCGCATTAATTAAGGCATAAGCTAATGCGGGTTCGGGTCCCCAAATACTCCAAACAATAAAGGTAATAATGGCAACGATCACAACAACTGGGACAAAATAACCCGCCACCACATCAACTAACTTTTGAATGGGTGCTCGTGATCGTTGGGCATCGGCCACCATTTTCACTATTTGAGAAAGTAGCGTATCAGCCCCCACCTTTTCTGTACGCATGACTAGGCTACCCGTACCATTTACGGTTGCACCAATGAGTTTTTCTCCTGTAGATTTTGTAACAGGAATAGGCTCTCCTGTTACCATTGATTCATCGACATTGCTTTCGCCTTCGATAACGACACCATCTACTGGGATTTTTTCACCCGGTCTCACACGTAAAGTATCACCGACTTGAACGTGTTCCAGAGGAATATCTTCCTCTGTACCATCTTGTCGGATGATTCGAGCAGTATTCGGAGCAAGCCCTAATAGTAATTTTATAGCAGAGTTAGTTTGGCTTCTTGCACGTAACTCCATTACCTGTCCGAGTAAAACAAGTGCTGTAATCACTGCGGCTGCTTCAAAATAAACAGGTACGATGCCAGATTCATTAAATATGGCTTCAGGGAAGATCCCTGGTGCAATAACAGCAATAAAACTATAAACCCAAGCAATACCGACCCCAATTGCAATTAAGGTAAACATATTTAAATTTCGTGTCACAATTGACTGCCAGCCTCGTTGAAAAAACACCCAGCCCGCCCACCAAACGACAGGCGCAGATAAAATCAGCTCCATCCATTGACGTGTAACAGGTGAAATAATGCTATTAATTACCTCAGGCCAGAATTCTGCTGCCATAGCACTGAGAAAAACGGGGACTGCGAGAAAAACGCTAAACCAAAAGCGCTTTGTCATAAAGTCCAACTCACTATTATCCTCAGTGATCTCCACGGTCCGAGGCTCTAATGCCATACCACATTTAGGGCAACTACCTGGATGATCCTGCACAATTTCTGGGTGCATAGGGCAAGTGTATTCTGTTTTTGTCGTTGCAAGTGGCACATCTCTTGGTTCTAAAGCCATTCCACATTTAGGGCAGGGCGCATTAGGATCCGTTGATTCCACTTCAGGATGCATAGGACAGGTATAAATTACCTCGCCATCGTTGCTACCTTTTGCTATAGGTAAAATAACTGTATTTTGTTCTTGCCCACCACAGCAACTATGTTGCTCATCTTCGGACACTTTTTTATCATCATTACTTTCTCCGCCACAACATCCGCCTGCTTTTTCTTCTGTCACTGGAATCACTTTATCTTGACCATGATTGCAACCACAGCCGCTTGCTTTGTCCTTAGATAAATAATCATGAGGCGAACTGATAAATTTATTTAAACAAGATTCGCTACAAAAATAATAGGTCTCACCCTCAAATTGGGTAGTAAGCTCACTATTTTCATCCACTTTCATGCCACAAACGGGATCAGTCTTCATTTTTTTCTCCTTCAATATGCATTTCGATTAAATGGCAAATTGCATCACTCATGGGTGTGATTGTGGCCATCTGAAGGCATAGCTTGAACAGACAAATTCTCAACTTCATCATGAGCATGGCTACCATGCTCCTCAATAGACTGCATTACTTCACCCATCGGCTTTTCTATCATTCCAGGGGCGGTCATTTCATGACTGTCATTATGTCCGTCTAAATTACTATCTGCTGAGGATTCAGCTCCATGACTATGATTGTGCCCGTCTGCCCCGGCTTCAACTTTAGGCAATGACATTACACCTAATCCATAGCGATACACTGCCTCAGCACCCAGCCAACCTGTTACCATCAGCATAATAGCTGCAACAATAGAAACGGATATAAATTTAAAGCCCGGCAGTTTGTTAGTCATAGCCAAACGTATGCTTGAAAAGCCAATTAATAAGAATAAAACCGCAGTGGGTATTGCCCAATTTCTATGCAAGGTCATCGCTGCATGTGATGGTGTATCGTGCGCCACGGAGTTGTAGGCAAACCAACCAGCAATTACGGTGGCTATCGCAAACAAACAGCCTGTCCACAAGCTCCAATTTGCCATATTCAACCATTGTTCCCGCCAGCGATGATTAACAGGAAGTAATAGTCTAATCACATAAAATACGACTGATATGCTCAGTAGCGCTATGGTGAAATGCACTAATAGTGGATGATAATTTGGAATGATTTCTGGCATGATCATTATTCCTTTTTTGGGTGAGTTAAATTAATATTGACTAAACACGTGTGTATTACCATTTTCATCAAACGTTAATACGTCATATCCTTTGGGAGCGAGACCTTCAGCTTGCATACCAGGTGAGAACCGTGGCATTCCTAGTGCTGTAAGACCTACAATATTTTTGGGCTTCTCTGCTAATAACCTTTTAATATCACTGGCAGGCACATGTCCTTCTATAAGATAGCCATCAACTAGGGCGGTATGACATGATGCTAAACCAGGTATTACACCGAGTGACGATTTAACACTGTTCATATCCTCACGGTTATGAGCTTGCACAGTAAAGCCTGCATTTTCAAGATGCGTTACCCATTTATGACAGCAGGTACAAGTAGCTGATTTATAAACCACAATCTCTGGTAAAACCTGCTCCGTTTCTATCCCCGAAAGTGCTGCATCCACATTGTTTTTGGATGCCTTACTCCATGTGCTGAATCCAATCATGCTGATAATAATAATCCCAGCCAAAATCAATACTTGAATTCGTTTTGATAGTTTAAATTTTTCTTGTTTAGTCATTTTTTATCCTTAGTTGGCAATGTTTTTCTGTTTGCTACTGTTTTGGTGAAGGTCGATGATAATAATGTATAGGAGCCGCAAGGTTATCTAATTCATTTTCTTCGCTGTCATGAACCCAAGCTCGCCGCAAACGTTCCATCCAATTGCTACCTAGCTTTATTCCAATCTCAGCCAATCGATTTTCGATTTGCTGTCTTGTTACTTGTAGCAAGTCATAACTGATAGAAATTTTGTCATCGTCAATACTTACATCTTTGATTCCCATCATCTCAGCCAAACTTGCTTTTAGTAGTTCCTTTGAGTCTTCATCTAATGGTGCAGCCAAGGTCATAATTCTGCGTTTTAGAATGTGTTTCTGTTGTTTTTCTGCCTTAACAGCATATAAACTGGGGTGAGCGATAAATGTATCCCGACATTGCTGAGAGCAAAAGTGGAAATACATTTTATGATATTCAAGTGATGGGATGCTTGCGTTAGGCTTCATGCCACAAACATGACATAGTTCAGATATTGTCATTAAACCATCCTCCCCCTTTAACTTCAGACCTATAACTTTCTATTTACAAGTCAAATATTAAAGCGTATTCCCTGTCTATTTTGTGACCTTTTCATTACAAATTTGTAATGAGACAATTCTTTTAATTAAAGATAATATCAGGTAGTCTTCATCTATCAGTGAGAATTCTGAATTTAATCAAGGCACGTTCAATAGATGAAAATACTCATAGTTGAAGATGAAGTTAAAACAGGTGAATACCTTAGACAAGGGCTGAGTGAAGCTGGGTTCGTCGTTGATCTCGTTAATAATGGTCTGGACGGTTATCACCATGCTATGACAGAGCATTATGATCTAGTAATTTTGGATGTAATGCTACCCGATCTTGATGGTTGGCATATATTAAAATCATTACGGGAAGCAGATAAGACCATGCCTGTATTATTTCTTACTGCTCGAGATAGTATTGAAGATAAAGTTAAAGGCCTAGAATTAGGCGCTGATGATTATTTGGTTAAACCCTTTGCTTTTTCTGAGCTATTAGCACGAGTCCGGACCATCATAAGACGTGGTACCAAAACACCAAGGGATAATGTTCTAAGCATTGCCGATTTAGAATTGGATTTAACTCGTCATCGCGTAATCAGGGCCCAACAACGAATAAATTTGACAGCTAAAGAATTTCTGCTTTTGGAGTTGCTTATCAGCCATAAAGGTGAAGTCTTGCCTCGTTCACTCATTGCTTCTCAGGTTTGGGATATGAATTTTGACAGTGATACTAATGTTATTGACGTCGCGATCCGTCGTTTACGCTCCAAAATTGATGATGATTTCGAAAATAAACTTATCCATACTGTCCGAGGAATGGGCTATATGCTAGATACAGCTGATAAGATTTAATAATGGCGCAGCCTACTTCTCTCAGATTACGACTCACATTGCTGTTCAGCATTGTTGCAACCTTTGTCTTTCTTTTATTTGGTTGGGTCATGGAGCGCTCTATCGAAAAACACTTTGAAATGGGAGATATAAAAGAGCTAAAACTCATTTCTGATGCCGTTATTCCCTTGCTACAATCACTCAATGTCAATCAAGATATAGTACAAATAAAGCAACGGTTTGACGATATATTAATCGGCCACCATCATCCTTTACTTCGCATCATTGATCGCAGTGGTAACCTGCTCTACAATAGTCCAGAGCTAGACCTTGCTCAAGTTCCTATACCTTTATCATCAGCCCCTCTGCGGCAAATAGTTCAAAAATGGCGCAATGACAAAAACCATTACCGTATATTGATCCAGTCAGCTAACAACGACACTTACACCCCTTATACTATTATCGTTGCCATTTCTACTGACTTTCACCAACACTTCATCGCTAATTTCCGCCTTATTTTATGGGGAATGGTGCTATTAGGTATTCTCATGATGAGTTTAATGAGTTGGTTGGCCGTACGGTATGGGCACCGTCCTTTACGTCATATTACGAATCAAATTAGCCATATTAGTAGTAACGAATTAAGTACACGTCTTAATCCAAATGATGTGCCCATTGAACTCTCCGACTTGGCAATCTCATTTAATGATTTATTGATACGAATGGATAAAGCTTTCGACCAACTCTCGAACTTTTCTGCTGATATTGCACATGAGTTACGTACCCCTGTCACTAACTTAACTACCCAAACGCAAGTTGCTCTTTCACGTATACGCTCAAATGAAGAATACCAAGAGGTTCTCTATTCTAATATGGAAGAATTTGACCGGTTATCTCAAATGATTGCTGATATGCTATTTTTAGCTAAAACGGATAATAAAATCGACCCAATTGAGATGGAAGATGTCGATTTATATGAAGAGGTACAAAACTTATTTGATTATTATGAAGCTTGGGCGGAAGATAATGAGGTTTCTTTGCTTGTTGAAGGGACCCTTCAACTTCGCTGTAATCGTCTTATGCTCCGGCGTGCAATCAGTAATCTAGTTTCTAATGCAATACGACATACACCCAAAGGTCAAACAGTCATCATAAAGCTTGACCGTCTGCAAAATCGTGTCAGTATTATTGTCCAGAATCCAGGGGAACCCATTCTTTCAAAGCACTTACCTAAATTATTTGACCGCTTTTACCGGGTCGACCCATCGCGCCAACGCACCAGTGAAGGTACAGGGCTCGGCTTAGCAATTACTAAATCAATCGTTGAAGCCCATGGTGGAAGCATTCACGTCACCTCAGATGAATTAAAAACACAGTTTCAGATCATACTTCCCATACAGCTAAATAAGCTTAATTCAGGATGAGAACAAGTACAGCGCCACCAGCAACAGGGCAAGAGCATTATAAAAAACAACAAGCTAGTTTATCCTCAAATAACTTGGAAAGTCATTAACTCTTAGCTCTATACTAAACAAGTTGTCATTCCGGCAGGTTTTTAGCCGGAATCTAGGTCAATTGGAGTAGATCCCGGCTAAAAAGCCCACCGGGATGACCAAGGTATTGGATACTTGTCTATATTTTCTTTTAAAAACTGAAAATTATTTAATATGCTCTTGCCCTGCCACCGGCAACTAGACCTTGTACAAATTGCCTGCGTGAACTTGATGTCAATATGGGTTGCTTATTTTTTTGATAGAATATTTTCTCCATGCAAAATAAACTGCAGGTAATACTAATAAAGTCATAACTAGTGCCGTTATCATGCCTCCAACCATAGGGGCGGCAACTCGACTCATTACTTCGGACCCTGTTCCCGTGCCATACATAACAGGCAATAACCCGACAATAATGGCTGCAGCTGTCATCATAACAGGACGAACGCGCATGCCTGCACCATCTATAATTGCCTGACGAAGTATGTCAATGGTCGGTTTAATGCCTTGCTGTTCGCAATCACTACGCATACGTTCATAAGCTTGATTAAGATATATCAGCATGATGACGCTAATCTCTACAGCCACTCCGGCTAAGGCAATAAAACCAACGCCAACAGCAACGGAAAAGTTGAAATCAAGAAACACCATTAACTGGATACTTCCCACCATTGCGAATGGCAGTGTCCCCATAATAATCGCCACTTCTGCAACACGGCGAAAATTGATATAAAGCAGAATAATAATGATCGCTAATGTAAGTGGAATTACATAGGTCAGCTTTTCTTTGGCCCGTTGCATATATTCATACTGTCCTGACCAAATTAAAGAATAGCCTGCGGGTAGTTCTATTTGCTCTTTCACTATTTTTTGTGCATCTACCACATATGTACCCACATCTACATTTTCAATATCGATATACGTCCAACCATTAAGCCGTGCATTTTCACTTTTAATCGCGGGGGGACCATCTTCAATATAAATTTCTGCCACATCCCCCAATGCGATACGTTCATTTTTTGCCGTTACTATCGGCAATAAAGCCATTTGCTCAGGTGAATTTCGATAATCTTGTGGATAGCGAATATTGATCGGGTAACGTTCTAGTCCTTCGACAGATTGAGAAACATTAATCCCCCCAACTGCTGTGGCTATTACTTGTTGTATATCAGCAATATTAAGACCATAACGTGCAGCCTTTTCACGTTGAATATCGATTTTAATATAACGACCACCTGCAACGCGTTCTGAATAAACAGAGGCCGTGCCGGGAACATCCTTAATGATTGTTTCTAATTGCTGTCCTATTTGTTGAATGATCTGTAGATCGGGCCCGGCTACTTTTATTCCTACGGGAGTTTTGATACCGGTTGCTAACATATCAATTCGCGTTTTAATCGGCATAACCCAAGCATTCGTTACACCAGGAAACTTAATCAAGTTATCCAGTTCTTTTTTAAGTTTTTCCGTAGTCATGCCCTCACGCCACTCTGAATGAGGCTTGAGTTGAATAAAGGTTTCTATCATGGTTAACGGGGCTGGATCGGTTGCCGTTTCAGCTCTTCCCACTTTACCAAATACCGTTTTTACTTCTGGTATTGTACGAATCAATTTATCCGTTTGTTGTAGTAATTGTCGTGCTTGACCAATAGATATACCAGGATACGTTGTAGGCATATACATCAAATCACCTTCATCTAAAGGTGGGATAAATTCACTACCAATATTTTTAGCCGGCATAAAGCCAATCACAGCAATCACTATTGCAACTACTATTGTCAGTAACGGCAACTTTAATACACCTTTTAATGCGGGCATATACATCCCCGTTAATAAGCGATTAATCGGGTTTTTATGTTCAGGCAAAATCTTGCCTCGCACAAAATAGCCCATTAATACAGGCACCAAGGTGATCGCAAGAAAAGCTGATGCTGCCATCGCATACGTTTTAGTAAACGCTAATGGCGCAAACATGCGCCCTTCTTGTGCTTCTAATGTAAAAACGGGCACAAAGCTGATAGTAATAATCAATAGACTAAAAAAGAGCGCTGGCCCTACTTCTGTCGCTGAATCAATTACAATTTGCCAACGATTTTCTTTGGTTAATGGCGTACGTTCCATGTGTTTATGCATATTCTCAATCATCACAATAGCCCCATCAATCATGGCGCCGATGGCGATTGCAATACCTCCTAATGACATGATATTGGCATTGATTCCTTGAGCATGCATAATGATAAATGCGGCTAAAATACCGACCGGTAAACTGATGATAGCCACTAAGGATGACCGAATGTGAAAAAGAAATATCATGCAGACAAACGCCACCACAATAAATTCTTCTAATAATTTGTGTCCTAGATTTTCAACCGCACGCTCAATCAAGGCACTGCGATCATAGACAGTTACAATTTCAACACCTTCTGGTAAACCTGCTTTTAATTCTTCCAGTTTAGCTTTTACGCCATTAATGGTGGTTTGAGCATTTTCACCAAAACGCATAATTACAATACCCCCCACAGTTTCACCTTCACCATTTAATTCGGCAATGCCTCGACGCATTTGTGGGCCTGTACTGATCTCTGCCACATCTTTTAATAATAAGGGCGTGCCATTATTATTCACGCCTAACGGTATGGTGTTGAGATCATCAATACCTTTTATATAACCTGTCGCTCTCACCATATATTCGGCTTCGGCCATTTCAACTACTGACGCACCAATTTCCTGATTACCCCTTTGAATAGCCACTTGGATTTGTGTCAGTGGAATGCCATAAGCACGTAACTTATCAGGATCAACTTGAACCTGATATTGTTTGACCATACCACCAACAGCTGATACTTCAGAAACCCCTGGCACGGTCTGTAATTCATATTTTAAAAACCAATCTTGAATACTTCGCAGTTGGCTAATATCATTTTGACCTGTTTTATCAATCAAAGAATAGATATAAACCCAACCAACACCAGTAGCATCGGGTCCCAACTGGGGTTTAGCAGTTGGCGGCAAATTTGGTGCGACCTGACTTAAATATTCAAGCACCCGACTTCTTGCCCAATATAAATCTGTTTTTTCATCAAAAATTATATAAACGTAAGAATCGCCAAAAAAAGAATAACCACGAACGGTAACGGCGCCCGGAACAGATAACATCGCTGTTGTCAGGGGATACGTTACTTGGTCTTCTACTACCTGTGGTGCTTGCCCTGGATAGCTCGTTTTGATAATCACCTGTACATCAGATAAATCAGGTATAGCATCCAGAGGTGTGTTTTTAACAGAATAAAGACCCAGACCTACAATGATCAATGCTGCCAGTATTACAAAAAAACGATTATTAACTGACCAACGAATAACACCTGCAATCATTGTTCAGCTCCTTCTTTATTATCTTGAGGCTGGATATCAGTTATCATAAAACCGCCATTATCCATTTTAAATACAAAGTGAATTTTACTTCCTTTTTCTAGAACAGTAAGGTCTACTTGTTTGTCGACTATAAAATCGACTGTCGCAGCCTCTCTATTCCATTTTGGAATGGCATCACGGCTAATATTAATCATCCTATGGTCTATCATTATAGAATTTATTACACCGTTCACCTCTGCGGTCATATCATCATTTTTATCACCTTCCATGCTCATATCCATTCCATGGTTTAGCCGTTTAAAATCAGATGTTTTGCTCGATTCAGAGTCAATCAAGAATTGTGCTGATGTAACGACTTGTTCACCCTCAGTCACACCTTCTAATATCTCAATATTATTATCATCTGACCGGCCCGTTTTCACCTGCACAGCTTTAAAGGCACCTTCTCCTAACGCCAATACGACTCTGTCCATATCTCCTGTTCGAATCACCGCTTCACGAGGCAATAATAAAACGGGCTGCGCTTTATCAGCATGAATAGTAATTTGAGTAAACATATTGGGCATTAATGCCCGATCTTTATTAGCGAAACGTAAGCGTACTCGTAAAGTACGTGTTGAAGCTTCTAATGTGGGGTAGATGTAATCCACCTTGCCTTGCCATTCTCTACCCGGGATGTAATCTAGCGTCATCGTTACAGGTAGCCCTACTTTTACTTGTCCGCTCTGGCGTTCAAACACCTCAGCTTGAACCCACACCTCATCCAGCACACCAATCGATAACAGCGTTACATCGGGCTTCACAAAAAAACCTTCGCGGATATTGAGCATTGCTATGACCCCTGTTCGCGGTGCGTAAAAAGTCACAGACTGTTTAACTTGTCGGTTTTTCTTCAAGTTTCGAATAAAACCAGAAGATATCGCTAGCGCTTTTAATCGCGCTTCGGCCGCTTTAATTAGCCTGTCATTTTTTCTTTGCAAAGCAATTAAGTATTCTTCTTGTGCATTTACTAGATTAGGTGAGTAGAGTGTATATAATGGCTGGCCTCGTTTTACGGGATCGCCTGATGCCTTAACATACAGCCTTTCTACCCAGCCTTCTACGCGAGGGTGAACATGAATTAATTTGTCTTCATCATACTGAACATAACCTACGGTTTTAATACCTGTATGCAATGATTTACGGACTACCATTGTTGTCCGCACACCTAAATTGTTAATAATATCTGGAGAGATCCTGATTGTTCCCGGGCCAGCATCAGGTCCATTTGAGTTATCTGCATAGACGGCTATTAAATCCATTCCCATAGGGGATTTACCTGGTTTATCAGTTTTAAAGTTTGGATCCATCGGTGCCACCCAATAAAGAGGGGCATCTTCATCAGTTTGCATATCGTCGGCCATCATTTCTGTTGCGGCCTTACCTGAGATTAAATCTGGCATAAAATATTTAATTGTGGCGATACCGATTACCGCGCCAAGCACAAGTAACAATAGACCTTTTAATACTTTCATTCTTATAATTCCTTACTTTTAATAGCCAATCATTATTTGAGACGGGTCTCTATTTATTTGTTTCGAGATAGTAATTAAGTTGTGATATCGTTTTTTGGCGATCAACATTGATTCCCAAATTATCTATTTCAGCATCCAATACATCTATTCGCGCTCGAACTACTTCAGCAAAATCACCTTCATCATTGGTATAAGCGGTAAGTGCCGCTTCTGCTTGCTCGCGAATTTTTGGCAACAGCTCTTGCTCATAAAGTTGCGAACGCTGTCCTAACCGTTCTAATTGCGCTTTGTTAGCCTGAAAATCAGCAATCATTTTTCGCAGCAATAACCATTTTTTAGTTTTAATCGCCTCTGATTCTGAAATTGAAGCTTGAAGTTGTTTATCCTGCTTATTTTCAGTGAATAGAGGTAAATCGAAGTTTATTCCAACTGATAAAAAATCTGCTCTACTTCTACCATTAGGCGTATCAGCCCGATAGCTATAAGCTGCATTTAACCCCCATTGTGATTTGTATTTTTGTTTAGTTAATTCCACATTAGTCTCACTCGCTTGTATTCGACTTTCAAGAGCTAAAAAAGCAGGATGCTGAACGAGGTAATTCACTAGTTTTTCAGAAAGAATCTCATCATCAAGCTCTAATAACTCTGGTTGTTTCAATATCAGAGCAGGTAAAGATTGATTGTCAGCACTGTCTAAAGAAACGTTCATAGAGTCGGTATAGTGCTCAACAAACTGTCCGCTAACCCATTGACTTAACTTCTTTTGGGCAACATCTTGTTTCTGTTTTAATGTAGTCAACCGATCGTCTAAGCGAGTGAGTTCAAGTTGAGCACGAACGACATCTTGCTGCTGTGTACCGCCATATGCTGAGGAATAACTGGCTGTAGAAATTTCAAGCAACTGCTCAAATAAATCACGATCTTGTTCAATAAGACGAATACTTTCTTTAGCATTAAACACATCGAACCAATGTGCCGCCACCTTAACAGCGATTTGTGCTTTTCTATCCAACCTTAAAAAAGGGTTCTGTTCATTTAAGCGCTGTAACGTCTGTGTTTGAAGACGTAATGTATCACCGCGAGGAAACATTTGACTGATTCCCATTTTTAACTGGGTCATATTTTCTTGGTTGAAATCAAAACCATCAATTGGCATATTAAGCAAAGAAACAGATGCAACAGGATCGGGCAATGCACCAGCAGCAATAGACTGTGAATCAAGCGCTTGTTGCCTCAATTTATTTTCTGCTATCCAAGGATCATTTTGCTGCGCCTGCTCAATAGCCAAATCAAGAGGTAATTTAGTATTAAAATCATCAGCATGCGCAGATAAGCTGATAATAACAAAAAAGCTTGTAAGCAAACTTAATTGAACATTCCATCGATTTATCATTGTATTTTTTAAAATAGTCATTGTAATTGTTCCCTTGATCTATCTGGTTGTGGATGAAAGTTAGATATTAGAGTTTATAAATTATGTTGAATTTTATCTGTATAGCACTGTCTGTCAGATTACTTTTTCATTACAAAAGTGTAATCTGAGACCTTTGCACGATAAGTATTTTTTGTCAGGACAAGGCAAAAATAGTTGAAAAAGCGCAGTTTACTGGTGTAAATGAGCATTTTGAAACTATTTTTAACGCAGGCATGGCAAAAAAGGCGACTCGTGCAAAGGTCTCAATCTAATATACCCGTGCTCATAAGTAATAGATGAAATCGCTAAAACTAAGCTAGCCTGATGGTTCAATATTGACCGTAATATTAATTATCCGCCCTAAAAGGAAGGCGATGATACGTTATTATTCAATATATTAAAGCTTGCTATCAAAACACTAGGAACTTAAAATGGCTTTGTTCAGTCTTATTATTACTTAAGAATCATTACGGAGCTTTTCATGCAATCAAATAGTACTGTTACACGTTCGGAAGAATCGATATTCCAAACTAACAAAGTCATTAAAAACACATATATGCTGTTATCAATGACACTCATTTTTAGTGCCATCGCAGCTTATATCAGCATGGCAATGGGCACAGGATTTGGCATGGCGCTTGTCGCTGATATTATTGCCATTGCATTGCTGTGGTTTGTTTTACCTAAAACAGCTAATTCTGCAAGCGGTATTCCAGTTATCTTTGCCTTTACTGGCTTACTCGGTTTTGGGCTCGGTCCAATATTAACGCGCTACCTAGCTATGGATCCTTCAATTGTTTCAACAGCAATGGGCGGAACAGGTGCCATTTTCATCGCATTATCTGCTTATGCTATTACGACTAAGAAAGATTTTAGTTTTATGGGTGGCTTTTTAGCGGTAGGTCTATTTGTTTTAATCGGTGCCATGGTTTTGAATTTATTCTTACAAATACCTGTGCTATCACTTGCATTGAGTGGCGGTGTCATATTGATAATGAGCGGTCTTATTTTATATGAAACATCAGCTATTATTCATGGTGGTGAAACAAATTATATTATGGCTACCGCTAGTTTGTTTTTATCTATATTGAATTTATTCACTTCTTTACTACACATCTTAGGTGCACTTTCTGGCGATGATTAATTCGCAGGGAAACATTTAAAATACAAGCCGTTTTAGTCTCTTCTTACTAAAACGGCTTTTTTATAGGATACATACCCAAAATACGTGAAGTTGCAGATTTCAGCAAGAGAAGAAGCCACACTATTCTAGGCATAAATCCGCAGAATAAGTCATTTATCTCCATGGATGGAGTGTATGCAGGAAATGCAGGAGCAATTTCCTGTCTCATTTAAGGATTTATAACGACGAAGAGTGTGGCTTATCCTCTTGCCCTGCGGGAGATTAGCACGAACGCCAGCGCCGCGTTACAATGTTTGACAAGGACTAGTCATTTATGTCCACGGATGGACGGTATGCAAAAAATGCAGGAGCATATTTTTTGTGCCTTCACATTGCGCCTTGCTCTGACGTTCGTGCTAAACTCTGAAACCTGCAACTTCACGTAATTTGGGTATTAATAATGGATTGGTTACAAATAACACAAGCTTTGTTCTTAGCGGCAATGATGGTCTACATTTTCCCGATGGTAAAACGTGCCATTCAAAACCCTAGTGACTCAAAAGGAAAATGGGGAGAAATTATTATTCCACTTATAGTTGTGATTGCTATTGTCGCGATTCTAATTGCTATGGTTCGCTAGTTTCTTTTCGACCTATCTTGAATGATTTGATAGATCACGCCATCACGAAATACCACATAGGTTCTAAAGCGACCATAGTCTTTGAATGTCCACTTTTCCATTTCATAAGTCTCGATTGACACATAATGAAGGCCATAATAACTCCTATTATGTATTTCAAACGATTGTAAATAATGTTCTACTTCATCCGCCTTCTGGCTGGCTGGGCATAACTTATTTACTTCATTAATTGTCATGTCTGGGTGTAACAATCGCGTACCACAGCGATAAGAATCTACCAGTTGCTGTCCTTCTGGCAATCTTGATTTTGCTAAAGGAATCGCTTGCTTATTGTCATCGTAGCAATTCAACAAATCTCGTTCTCCCACAACGCTGCGGCAGGAATTATCACCATAAAATGTTGTTGCTATTACGATTGGCGATAAAAGCAAACTGACTAAAACAAATGCTGTTTTTTTTATTCCTGCTCGTTGTGTTTTACTATTCTTCATACAATGATAGACACAGTTTATTAAAAACAGTTCATCTAAACTGGCGCAGTTGCTATAAATGTTGCACGTATCGGTGCTGGATAACCTTCGATAGTTTTTGTATCATCATTTGGATCAAGAAAGTCGCTTAGCGACTCAAACGTCATCCAATCTGTTGACCTCTGCTCTTTGACCGTAGTGGCATTGCTTTCTACACAACGCACATTCTTAAATCCACATCGCCGCAACCACGACATCATTGTGTCTGCCGTCGGAAAGAACCAAACATTTCGCATTTTTGCATAACGGCCTTCAGGCACTAAAACATGGCCCTCTTCTCCTTCAATAATCAGTGTCTCTAACACCAACTCGCCGCCCGGACGTAAACAAGCACGCAGTTCATAGAGATGATCTAATGGCGAGCGACGATGATAAAGGATCCCCATTGAAAACACCGTATCAAAACACCTCAAGTTATCAGGTAAATGTTCAATACCTAATGGCAAAACATAATGATTACTATCACCAATATAACGCTGCATAACATGGAATTGCATAACAAATACTAAGGTCGGATCAATTCCAATAACTAACTCTGCACCTTGCCCTAACATGCGCCAGCCGTGATAACCGTTGCCACCGCCAACATCTAGTACTTTTCGGCCTGTCAGCGGCTGAATGTGGGGTAAAACACGGTCCCATTTCCAATCAGAATGCCACTCCGTTTCAATCTCGACACCTAGCAAACTATAAGGCCCTTTTCGCCATGGGTGAAATTGTTTAAGGTTTGCAATAAAATTGTTGCGCTCAGCACCATTTAAATCATGCTTATTGCCAATTACAACGTCACCTTTTAACTCAATTTTATCTGGAGAAACTTGCGGTAATGAGGCTAACGCTTGCTGCCATTGCTCCATCTTACCGTGACCATCATTCGACAGTCTTTCGGCAATAATTTGTTTTATTTGTTCTGCCCATGTCGACAATCCCAATTGTACTAGTTGTGGGTAGAGTGAATCATATGGACTCATTTAACCGCCACCAGCGACATAAAGTTAAAACATTGAAACCACATATTGCTTGATGCAAAACCTGCATCTGATAATCGCTGCTGATGTGCTGCTAACGTTTCAGGAATGAGTACATTTTCTAATGCGGTGCGTTTTTGGCTGATTTCTAAATCGCTATAACCATTAGCACGCTTAAATTCATGATGACTTTCATTTAAGAAACTAGCTCTACTTTCCTCTTCAAATGTAATCTTTTCAGATAAAATCAGAATACCACCCGGTTTTAAGCCCTGATATATTCGCTTAATTAAGGCTAAACGCTCATCCAATGCGATAAACTGCAAAGTGAAATCCATCACTACAACGGATGCATTTTCAATGTTAATCTCTTGAATATCGGCACAAATGAGTTCAATAGGCACAGTAGATGTATGATCAGAATCAAAGATAGTTTGGGCGCGCACTATCATGGCCGGTGAATTGTCGACAGCCACAATCGTGCAATTATTTTGCGTAATTCGCTGTCGCATCGACAAACTAGCCGCGCCTAACGAACAGCCCAAATCATAACACTGGCTATCTTGTTGAGCATATTTAGCAGCAAAAACACCAATCATTGAGATAATACTGGCATAACCCGGTACTGAGCGTTGGATCATATCGGGGAAGACATCCACCACCCGCTCATCAAAACGAAAATCGACCAACTCATCTAATGGTGAAGCATAAATAGAATCTGATTTACGCACGCTTCTGCTCACCTTTTTTCTTCGCTACATTATCACGCAAATAGACAGGCATCGCTTGCTCTGCCGGCAATAACCGCCCTGCTTCGGCTTCAATTTCAGCTAATTTAAGCACGCTCGTTGCCAGAGGGTAATGTTCAGCACTGACGCCCCTTAATAGCCCTTCAAAGTTCGCAGCTAATATTTCATCGTACACGCTCCAAGCTGTACCGATACCTGTCCATTGTTGTGCATTTTCTGGTTTAAATTGTTCAGGTGGGCACACTCTTTCATTATCAATTAATCTTACAGTGCCATTTTCAAGCTGATAATTGGCACAATATACCTCTCCCATCCTCGCATCCATAGCCACGGCAAGCTTATCAATATCCAATGCATCAGCCGCACCCTGTGCCACCGCCGCTAATGATGAAATAGGTATCACGGGCACATCTCGCGCAAAGGCAATACCCTGTGCAACGCCAACACCTACACGCACTCCTGTAAAAGATCCTGGTCCCCGCCCAAATGCAACAGCATCAATCTCGGCTATAGTAATTTCGGCTTGTTTAAATAAGTCATCCATCATGCCTAGAATTAAATCCGAATGCCCACGTTGCGTCATCTCAATACGCTCAAATACACGACCTTGATATAATAAAGCAGCGGAACAACACTCGGTACAGGTATCCAGCGCAAGAATATTCATTTTGTAATTAACCTGTAAATTAGCCGTAATAAAGCATCATTATAATTCAATCAGCTTAGTTAAACGGAGAAAATCATGGGATATATTATTGATGCCATTTATCTTGTTCGAGAATTACTTTTGATCTCATTCCTAGTTATCACATCACCTTTGGGTATTATCAGTGGTCTGTTATTATTAGACAATAGCAGTTTATAAAAAGGAGCTTTTGATGGCAGAAGAACATATTGAAGCACTTGATATGCTGGCTAGTGGTGACTGGGAAGGCGCGCACCAGCTTATTCAACAGTGTAATGATGAATTGGCCTGTTTAATTCATGGCTATTTACACCGTGAAGAAGGCGACTCAAGCAATGCCAGTTATTGGTATAGCCGTGTTGGTCAAGATGTGCCTGATAATTCGCTCGAAGAAGAGTTCGACAGGCTTTATAGTTTGGCCTTGTAGGTCGGATAAGCGCTAGCGTCATCCGACAAAAGGTAATCAGCTCAGATGTCGGATGACGCTAGCGCTTATCCGACCTACGGTTTTATTTAACGCCGGCGTGGCTTTGACTTTTTGTTATTTGTTGTCGGTCGTACATGCTGAGTACGGAATGATTTAGCCTTAGGGTTGCGGTAGCTCATTCGTTTGCCTTCGCCTTTCTCTCCTGTTCCGGCAGGTTGCCATGTCGGGATTAGGTGTTTCTTGCCATTGCCAATCAAATCTGCTCTGCCCATTTTATTAAGAGCATCACGCAACATTGGCCAATTTTCAGGATCGTGGTAACGTAAAAAAGCCTTATGTAAGCGTCTTACCTTAATACCTTTTGGTACAGGAATATCGCCGCCTTTTCGTTTTACTTTATGTAAGGTATTTTTACCAGAATGATACATCGCCGCTGCCGCTGACATCGGCGAAGGCAAATAAGCTTGCACTTGATCCGCTCTAAAACCATTACGTTTTAACCAGATAGCTAAATTAAGCATATCGTTATCTGTCGTACCGGGATGTGCGGCAATAAAATAAGGAATTAAATATTGTTCTTTGCCCGCCTCTTTTGAATATTTATCAAACATTTTTTTGAAGGCATCATACGTACCAATGCCCGGCTTCATCATTTGATCCAAAGGCCCATCTTCGGTATGTTCAGGGGCTATTTTTAGATAACCACCGACATGATGCGTCACCAGTTCTTTCACATATTCGGGGGATAATACGGCCAAGTCATAGCGTAAGCCCGATGCAATCAATATCTTTTTAACGCCTGGTAATGCCCGTGCACGTTTATACAAATTTATGAGCGGAGTATGATCTGTGCCTAGGTTTTTGCAGATCCCAGGATAAACACATGACAAGCGCCTGCAACTGGCTTCTATTTCTTTACTTTTACAGGCTAAACGATACATATTAGCCGTAGGGCCACCTAAGTCTGAAATAACACCTGTAAAGCCCGGTACAGTATCTCGAATAGCTTCCACTTCTTTAATAATAGAATCTTCCGATCGGCTTTGAATAATGCGACCTTCATGTTCAGTAATCGAACAAAATGTACAACCACCAAAACAGCCGCGCATGATATTGACTGAAAAACGAATCATTTCATAAGCGGGAATATTTTTATCACCATAACGCTTATGCGGCACTCGGCTATAAGGCAAATCAAATACACCATCCATTTCTGCTGTTGTTAATGGAATAGGTGGCGGATTGAGCCATACATCACGCTCGCCATGTTGCTGCACTAAAGCTAAAGCATTGCCCGGATTAGTTTCAAGATGAAGAATACGGGAAGTATGAGCATACAACACCGAATCACTGCGCACCTCTTGATAGGCCGGCAAACGGATTACTGTTTTAGATGAATCTTTGGGTAGTACTTTATGAAAACGAATAATATTTGTTTTAGGCTCATCGGCTTTGGCTTGCTCAGTTTCAGCGCGTGATGTTTCGCAACTAGCCTCCGTTTGCATAGCATAAGGATCAATAGGTGGGTTTATCTTGCCCGGCGTATCAACACTGGTAGAATCTTTTTGCCACCAGCCTTCACGTTGACCATGTTTAGTAATAAAGGCTGTGCCGCGAATATCGGTCAATTCAGATACAGGTTCTTTAGCCGCTAAGCGATGAGCGATTTCTACTATTTGTCGCTCACCATTACCGAAAACTAATAAATCTGCCTTCGCATCCATAATAACGCTACGGCGCACCTTCTCAGACCAATAGTCATAATGAGCAATGCGGCGTAGGCTGGCTTCAATACCACCAATAATGATCGGTACACCTTTATAGGCTTCACGACAACGCTGGCTATAAGGCACTACACATCTGTCAGGTCGTTTACCACCCTCACCCGCGGCAGTATAAGCATCATTACTACGAATACGGCGATCGGATGTATAACGATTCACCATCGAATCCATATTACCGCCGGTCACGCCAAAAAATAGATTAGGCTTGCCAAGTTGTTTGAAATCATCAGCACTCAACCAATCTGGCTGAGAGATAATACCGACTCTAAACCCTTGTGATTCTAATAAGCGCCCAATGAGCGCCATGCCAAAACTGGGGTGATCGACATAGGCATCACCTGTTACCAATATAATGTCACAGGAATCCCAACCTAGCTCGTCCATTTCCTCACGAGACATGGGTAATTGCGGCGCCACACCAAAACGGTGTGCCCAGAATTTACGGCGAGAAAAGAGTTCAGGTGCAGCTTGCATATAATATCAATACGATCTTAGTGATGAATATCATCTATTCTATCAAAGTCTTGGAATAACCGAGAGTTTTAATCAGGATTTAATCAATAATAGTCACTTCTGTACCCACCTTTATATAGCGCTTTAATACATCAATCTCATCATTTCTCAATGCAATACAGCCTTGTGTCCAATCTGCAATTTGATGAATTTCGATTCTATCTTGCGTTTCCACACCAATTCCATGGATCCCGATCGAACCACCTAGCGGTGTATTTTGTGGTGGTATTTTTCCTGCAATGTGTGCGTCTACAATCGCGTTATAGTCTGCTTTAGTTATAAGATGAGATTCTAAGGCAGTGATGGCATCATTAACACTGGGGTAATCTAACTGTAGAAAAGAATAAAACCGGTCACTATCTCGTACTCTTTTGATTCGATATTTGCCTTTCGGCGTAGTGTGGTCGCCTTGTTGAAGTTTCGCTTTTCGACCACCACTGCCAAATGCTACTCGAAAGCTACTCAATACAACATCATTTTTCACAACTAATAATTTATGTTCTGAGCGTATGACAATTAGTTCAACTTCTTCAGATGCGCTTGCTACAGTGCAGAATAGACATAAGATGATAAATACTATTTTATACAAGTCATTCCCTTAAAAGTTGGCTTAGTTGATGGGGCGCATTCTAGCACATGCACTTAAGCTACAGCCATCTCAGCCTTACAAAGATTTAAGTCTGGCCTAGGTATAAAAGACGGTTCATTGTCGTAATGGTACTAACCTTAATTTCTTTTGGGCAAACTCGCTCACATTCACGATAATTACTGCAACCACCAAAACCTTCATCATCCATTGCTGTAAGTAATTTTTCAGCACGCTTTTTATCCATTTGGCCTTGCGGTAACGTCGATAAGTGCGTGACCTTAGCAGCAACAAATAATGTTGCAGAAGCATTTGGACATGCCGCTACACAAGCACCACAGCCGATGCAGGTTGCAGAGTCAAAAGCGGCATCGGCGACTTCTTTTTCAATAGGAATTGTATTAGCTTCGCCAGCTGAACCCGTGCGAATTTCAATATAGCCCCCAGCTTGAACAATTTTTTCAAACGAGCTGCGGTCAACAATTAAATCTTTGATAATAGGAAATGCCGTCGCTCGCCAAGGCTCTATCCATAATTCTTGTTCATCAGCATAATCACGCATATATTGCTGACAGCTTGTGGTTGCTTGATGTTTGCCGTGTGGCGTGCCGTTAATGACTAAGTTACATGAACCACAAATGCCTTCGCGGCAATCAAAATCAAAAGCAATGGCTTCTTTATCCGCCTCGATTAATTGCTCATTTAGGGCATCTAACATTTCTAAAAATGAGGTATCTTCGCTAACATCAATTTGATGCTGCTCAAACTCACCTTTTGAATCAGCATTTTGTTGTCGCCAAATATGTAATTTATAATTCATCGGTAATTTCTTGTTGTTGGTCTTACAAATTCAAAATGTAACTCTTCTTTATATAAAACGGGCACGCTTAAATTACCACTGTATTGCCATGCCGCCACATAAGAAAAGTCTTCATCGTGACGCTGTGCTTCACCATCATCGGTAATATGTTCTTCTCTGGCATGACAGCCACACGACTCTTCTCTTGTTAGCGCATCAATACACATTAATTCGGCTAGTTCAAAAAAGTCTGCTATTCGACCCGCACGCTCTAATGTTTGATTAAGTGTATCATCACTGCCGGTTATTTTGACTTGCTGCCAATATTGATCGCGTAGTGCTTTTATTTCAACAATTGATTGTTCTAATACGGATTTTTCACGTGCCATGCCACAGGCATTCCAAATGATCTGCCCTAATTTACGATGGAATTCATCCGGTGTTTTTTGTGGCTTTGGTGCATTCATTAATTGATCAATTTTATCTTTACACGCTTGTAATGCTTGCTCAGCTTCTGGATAGCTTTGGGTCATATCTAGTGGCTTTTGATGAGCTAGATAATTTGATACGGTTGATGGCAATACAAAATAACCATCCGCCAAGCCTTGCATCAACGCACTCGCACCCAAACGATTAGCACCATGATCAGAAAAGTTTGCTTCACCGCCGGCAAATAAACCATCAATCGATGTCATTAAATTATAATCAACCCACAAGCCGCCCATGGTGTAATGAACTGCCGGGTAAATTCGCATTGGTGTGGTGTAAGGATCTTCCGCAGCAATATGCTGATACATATCAAACAGATTGCCATATTTTTCACTTATTGCATCTAAGCCGTGCACTTCGATTGCTTTTGCAAAGTCCAAATAAACACCCAGTTTCTTACCATCAATATCATGGCCGACACCGCGCCCTTCATCACAAATCAATTTCACGGCACGTGAAGCAATATCGCGTGGCACTAAATTACCAAAAGCTGGATACATTCGCTCTAAGAAATAATCACGATCTTGCTCAGCAATTTCTTCAGGTTTCTTGTCACAATCTGCTTTATTCTTGGGCGCCCAAATGCGGCCATCATTACGTAACGATTCGCTCATTAAGGTTAATTTTGACTGCAATTCACCCGCTTGAGGAATGCAGGTCGGGTGGATTTGGGTAAAACACGGGTTGGCAAATAAAGCGCCGTGTTTATGTGCCCGCCAAACAGCCGAAGCATTACAGCCTTTAGCATTGGTTGAAAGGTAAAACACATTGCCATAGCCACCAGTACAAAGCACAACGACATCGGCTATATGTGACTCTAACTTACCGGTCACCAAATCGCGTGACACAATGCCTTTTGCTTTACCATCAATTAAGATTAAATCTTGCATTTCACTGCGAGAATGATGCGTAATCGTACCCTCATTAATTTGCTTGCTCATCGCTTGATAAGCACCGAGTAATAACTGCTGACCTGTTTGGCCACGGGCATAAAAAGTACGTGAAACCTGCGCGCCACCAAAAGAACGGTTGGCTAAATAACCACTGTATTCACGCGCAAAAGGCACGCCTTGCGCCACAGCTTGATCGATAATGCTAGTGCTTAATTCTGCTAAGCGAAATACATTAGATTCACGGGCACGATAGTCGCCACCTTTAATGGTGTCGTAAAACAAACGCCATGTGCTGTCGCCATCATTCTGATAATTTTTTGCCGCATTGATACCGCCTTGTGCGGCAATACTGTGCGCTCGCCGCGGGCTATCTTGAAAGCAAAAAGTTTTAACGTTATAACCCATTTCACCGAGTGATGCCGCAGCTGCAGCACCGGCGAGACCAGTACCAACAACAATAATATTATATTTTTTCCGATTGGCTGGGCTCACAATTTTTAAATCAAATTTATGCTGTGTCCACCTGTCTTCAAGGCTACCTTTTGGCGTGTGACTATCTAGTTGAAAATCAGTCATGGCATCACAAAATAAATATAAAGAGGAATCAAAGCAAAGCCACCTGTTAACGCTAATACACCCAACCAAACAAGGCTGTGATAAATAACCGATGTTTTGCCTAATGTTTGCAGTACATTGGCTAAAGAATGACTAAGGTGCATGGTTAATACAAATAAACCCGCCAAATAGAACAACACCATCAATGGCGATTGAAACAAAGTCGTAACGTCACTATAAAGCACGCTAGTATCGAATAATAATGATTGGGTAATGTGTATTACGATAAAACTGAGCAGGAAAAGAATACTAATTGTGACCAAAGGTGCAGGTATTTTGAATTTATCATGTTTGGCATAATCAATGGTGCGAGCTTGAGCATTCACCTTACGAATTTTAATCGCCGCTTTAACATGAATAACTATAGCAACAATCATTAGTATCAATACAAACCAACGTATTGGCCCAGCATTATAAAAGTCGTAGAAACCTGTAAATGCCGCTTCTGAAAAAAAACTAAGATTTGAAAGCATATGGAAGATCAAATAGCCGGTCATTACCACACCCGCCACAGCCATTAACCTTTTGTGTAATTGCAATACCATTAGCTTTCCATATCCACCATAAGATCTTCACTATCTCGCCGTGGTTTTAGTTTTTCTTTTTCAATCGTTCTTATGCAACTATTCCAGCGTAAAAGCGCTTCATCATTTTTCTCGGGGCAGCGTTCAACTGCTTGCTGATAAGACTCTAAGGCTTCAATAAAGTAGTCGTATGCAAAAGAATGTGACATCGCTTGAGTCAATAAATGACGTGCCCTACGCTCACTCAACAAGCCTGTGTAGTAATAACGTTGATACTGGCTACTAAGTTTTTCAATAGTATGTTCAATCGTCTTAATCTGTGTTTGATTTTCAGTGCGAGAAATCTGGTCTAGCAAGGCAAGAATGTAAACAATCATTACCCCTTGGTTCTCTGGATCAACATTAAGCACATCAAGACAAATACTTTCGGCAATCTCAGGCTCAAGTAATGATCTATATTGTTTCGCTTTCTTCAGGGCCTTTTTTACAGCACTGATACGGATATCGTGTAACTTCAGTTCCATTTTATGATTCCCCTACAGATATCGATACCAATTTAGACTAAACCCAAGGTCATTACAACATATGTTATCGGTAACTGTGGGTTACTCTGCACTATTATTTTCAGCTTGCTTTAATAAAAATCTGTACAATTTGCAATTAGCTAATAATAAACTCAAATCAGAACATCCTTATGCAACGAAAAATTCTTGTTACCAGCGCGCTTCCTTATGCCAATGGTTCTATTCATCTTGGCCACCTTGTCGAATATATTCAAACGGATATTTGGGTGCGTTTTCAGAAAATGCGCGGGCATGAGTGTCATTATGTCTGCGCAGATGATGCTCACGGCACGCCGATCATGTTACGCGCCCAAAGCGAAGGCATCACACCAGAAACATTGATTGCTAATACCCAACAAGAACACCAAGCTGATTTTGCTGATTTTAATATCAAATTTGATAACTTTCACACAACACATAGTGATGAAAATAGAGCCTTAGCAAACCAAATTTATCTTTCGAATAAAGCGGCTGGTCATATTACAACTCGCACAATCAGTCAGGCTTATGATCCTGAAAAAGAAATGTTTCTGCCCGATCGTTTTATTAAAGGTACCTGCCCTAAATGTGGTGTGGATGATCAATATGGCGATAACTGTGAAGCCTGTGGTGCAACTTATGATCCAACTGATTTAATCAACCCTGTTTCAGCTGTTTCTGGGGCTACCCCCATCACCAAAGATTCAGAACATCATTTCTTTAAACTAGGTGATTTTGAAGATGATTTGAAAAAATGGACACGTGCAGGCCATTTGCAAAAAGAAGTCAGCCATAAATTAGACGAGTGGTTTGAAGGTGGTTTGCGTGATTGGGATATTTCGCGTGATGCGCCCTACTTTGGTTTCGAAATTCCTGATGCACCCAATAAATACTTTTATGTTTGGTTAGATGCGCCGATTGGCTATTTGGCCAGCTTCAAACAATATTGTGACCGCACGGGCATTGACTTTGATGACTATATGAAGCCAGATAGCACCACCGAAATGGTACACTTCATTGGCAAAGATATTATCTACTTCCACGCCTTATTCTGGCCTGCCACACTACAAGGTGCAGGGTTTAGACTGCCCACCTCGATTTTTGCACACGGTTTTTTAACCGTTGATGGCAAAAAAATGTCTAAATCACGCGGTACATTTATTAAAGCCCGTACCTATTTAGACCATTTAAACCCAGAATATTTACGTTATTACTACGCCGCCAAATTAGGTTCTGGCATTGATGATATTGATTTGAATTTAGAAGATTTTCAAAACCGTATTAATTCAGATTTAGTGGGTAAAGTAGTCAATATTGCCAGCCGCTGTGCCGGGTATATCAACAAAAAATTTGATGGCCAATTATCTTCATCATTAGCTGATGCGACATTATTTGAAGAATTCACCGCTCAAGCTGACAGCATTGCCGATAAAATGGAAAACCGCGAGTTTGGTCATGCCATGCGTGACATTATGGCGCTAGCCGATAAAGCCAATCAATATATTGATGAAATGAAACCGTGGACACTGGCTAAAGAAGAAGGCAAAGAACAACAAGTTCATGATATTTACAGCATGGGCATTAATTTATTTCGTGTATTAATTGCCTATTTAAAACCTGTTCTACCTAACACTGTAGAACAAGCAGAGGCCTTCTTAAATATTGAACCGCTGCATTGGCGTGATATTAATAATCCCCTGCTCGACCACACTATTAACAAATTCAAACCATTAATGACACGCATTGAGTCAGATAAAATTGAAGCTATTCAAGAGGCATCAAAAGAAACAATGGTTACCGGACAAGCAGTTGAAGAAACAAAAAGTGATATAGAACCTATTGCAGATGAAATAAGCTTTGATGACTTTGCCAAAATTGATTTAAGAATCGCCAAAATAGTCAACGCCGAACACGTCGAAGGTGCAAAAAAATTACTCAAGCTCACCTTAGATATTGGTAACGGTGAAAAACAAGTCTTTGCCGGCATAAAATCAGCCTACGCTCCCGAAGATCTCACAGGCAAACTCACCGTAATGGTTGCCAACCTAGCACCACGAAAAATGCGTTTTGGTCTATCAGAAGGCATGGTTTTGGCTGCTGGACCAGGTGGTAAAGATTTATTTATTCTAAACCCTGATGAAGGTGCTCAGCCGGGTATGCGGGTTAAATGACCGATATTAGACTGTCATTGATCCTGCAGTTACTGCGTTTCGGCATGTTTTAAGCCGGAATCTCAATACAAACAAGTTTCATTTTAACCGTCTTTGTCATTGACCCTTCGGCTACTTTGTTTCGTCACGCTTCACTTGCGCCATTTCCATAGGCTTTACTTCTTACGCCATTCCGACAGGCTTCACTTAATATCTCACTCCGTCAGGCTTCGTTTAATATGTCATTCCGGTAGCTTGTAGCCGGAATCTAAGACAGTGAATCATCTATAAACATCCTGATGGCTAGATATGCCCGTAATCATTGAACGTGCAAGTTTCCAAGTCGAGTCAAGCCGAGCATAAGCAGCTTATTGAAGTTCTCAAAGATTCCCGCTTAAAACTGCGGGAATGACGGAAAATGGTGGGAGCGGCTTTAGCCGCGAACTGACTGGAAATCGGTGAAATTCCGTTCACGGCTAAAGCCGTTCCCACACACTAAACTTATGAACTTACTGTGCTAAAAATCACTAGAAAAACCAATGTAAAACATGCAGGTGGAAGTAACATGGGTATAAGCATAATGACTGCAATCTAATCTAACTTCACCACAATATAATTTTCTAATTGCCCATCATGGCTAAACAGTAAAATAATATTGTGATATTTAGACCTTAATGGGAAATAATAATAGTCCTGCTGTTGTTTATTCTTCTCAGCCAAAATACTATCTAATTCTGTTTTTACTTCAGAGTTATGTTTTAGAATGTCATCAATATTCAGTTGAAACGGTATAATCTCATCAAAAAATTTAGCTAAAGGCTTATACAGTAACAAGTCATGATGTGGTGGCACATATGTTTCATTAATACGTTTCGCCATGGCTTTTAATGCCTCAAGCTCTTTTGGTTTTTCGGCATAAATTAATGGCGGCCTTTTATTTCCAAAGCGATCTAACTCATCAAGCTCAATTCCTTGTTCTTCTATTGCTTTAGCAGGCACGGTCATAAATTCATGTTCCCAAAACACCACGGCTACAGGTCTTTGACTATAAATGGTATAAACACCCCACGCTAAAGCGGTAAACTGCATTAATGCAATAACTATTAAATCGCCCATTAATTTTTGTCGTGATTTCTTTTTTAGGTCAAATACAACAAAGGTTAATAATGGGCCCAATACTAAATCAACACTTGCCGCAATTTTTAGACCCTGCCAACCACCTGATGCTGTGAAATAAGGCGGTGGATACCAAAGAAATAATAGTGCCGCAATCACACCACTGAAAATGATAATACTTAATATAAGATGACTTAATGCCGCTTTTGTTCTAGTCATAATTTCCTTTTCCTTTATATTTATACCAGTTCCCATTGAATCTGCAGGTTTTATTCGCCCGTCACTCCCGCATTGTTTTTAGCGGGAGTCATACTTATGTTCAGATTCCGGCTAAAAGCTATAAATTAATTTCACTTAGGTATATATCTTTCGTCACTCTAGAATTTTACCCAATCGAGAATGACGTATTTTTATCATTTGTTACAATTATCCAATGTTTTTTGTAATCGTGCATTATCTGGATACACTTGCAAACCCTGTTTAGCAATACGACACTGGTTTCGTGTGTCACCGATAAAACCATAAGCATCATTCAACATAATAAACATGCCTGGCTCGGCATTTACAGCAAGCCTGCCTTCTGCCCACATGACAAAGTCATGTATGGGGGTTTTATTTTGTTTTTCAATACTTGAATATAGTAATGTTTGCATCATTATTTTTTCAGCAAAACTATTAAAATAAAGGTCATGTAAGGCAACCTGAAGATTTCCTCCTACACCTGAGGTGTATTTAAAAATTTCATTTTGAGATTTTTCGATATGCACTAACATTGCAACTCCAGAAAATCCAATAAGTACAATAGAACTTTGGATAAACCCTCGTATCATAAGACTGATATTCAATGATACAACTTTTAATTGATGTCTAAACACCATAAATATAAGAAATAACCACAAAAACCAGTGTACAGATGAAATATAAAAAGGTAGCTCGACCTGGGTGTGTAAGCTTATGGGTAAAAGTAAGGCCGCATAAGCGCCTCCTCTTTCAAATCCACATCGGAAAAGTGCAACGGTAATAACATAAAATATAATCAGCAACCCCACGACAGATATTGTGCCTCCTTCTATCATCCAAAATAAAACCTCGTTGTGCGGGTGTGATAACGCTGCGCCCTGTGGGAGATTAACATCAGAATGTTGTGCAGAAAATAAAGCAACTTTATCTGTCCAAACACGTGGAAAGCTACCTATGCCGTAACCAAAAATAGGTTTCTGCCTAATTAAATCCAAACTAATACTATAAATAACTTGTCGTGCTGTGGAAAATTCACCGGCTGTAAGTTGCTTAGTCTTATCTACAGCTCGATTTAAACCTGCTTGCCCTGCTATTATAGCTAGAGTTGTTGTAATACATAATATTAATAAAATAGATTTCTGGCGTAATAACTGCCTTCTACGGCTTAACAACATCAGTGTTCCGCCTACAACAAAAGACAAAACACCTATTCGTGAGCCTGAAGACACAAGCACATAGATAGCTATAAAAAAAGTCGTAATAAATAGAAATTTTGTTACAAAACGGGCATGTTTAAAGCTGGGGCGACTTATTAAAAATAAAATAATCAGCAATCCTGTCGTTAAATAGGTTGCTTGTAGATTGACTTGTTGAAATACACCGTTAGGAAAAGAATTTGGTGTTCGAGGTAGCCATATACCAAGGAAGCTGACATTCCAAAGCTGGCAAATTCCTACTAAACTATGAATGAAGGTCGCAACTACTACTATATAAAGTAATTGTTCAATATGACGAGTGGTTAGTTTGAGCTGAAATAAACTAAATAAAAATAGATACCCACCCAAAAGATAAAGCTGGCGAAACAACCATACGATGGGTTGTGGCACCTCTGACATAATACCAACAAAAATAAGCACCATAGGAAATGCTAAACAATAGATCCATCCCAAATTATAAGCAATTGTTTTTCCACGGATAGTGATAAAAAGAACAAAGCATATAAATATTAATGCAACCAGCCACTCAGCACTATTTATCGGTATGCCAAAACCAAGCCCACCAATATTTGGATGTAGATAAAATGGTGCAACCAGTAGTAACAATACTAATAAAAACTGGCTGATAATTAAGTTGTTTTTAGTTATAAGCATTGTTTGTATGAATATTAATAATAAGCAAAAAAAAGCCTCGACAATTGTCGAGGCTTTTTTATTAAATGAACCGGAAACTTAATTATTTACAGTAGCCTCTAGTCAAGCAACCTGCACCTGAATTAATAACCCATTGAATATCACCATCTATACCCTGGGTTCCATCTAAAATATACGTTTCAGTGACAAGGATACCATTAACTGCTAAAGGAGTCGCTGTTATTTGAGTGGTAGCGGCAGTGGGGGTGCCCGATATTGCAACAGTATTTACCGCCGGCGCATGAGCGGCACCGGAAATAGCAGCCGCAACTGTACCATCAGTGGTATTCGTACATTTTGTTAAGTCACTTTCAGCTTGGCCACATACTTCAATCGCTGATTTGACAGCAGATGTTGCCAAAATAACTTCAGAGAACTTAGCTTTTGCAATGTATTGTTGATAAGCAGGCAATGCAATGGCTGCTAAAATACCAATGATCGCGATTACGATCATTAGCTCGATTAATGTAAAACCTTGTTGGACTTTTTTCATTTTAATGTTCCTTTAGTTTAGAAAAGTTCAGCAATCTTGTTGCCTCGAAGAAGTAGATGCAGATGTCATGCCAAGTTGTAAGCTATTGATTTTATTAGCCTGTCGTCTGAATCAGGGAAAATCATGGCAGTGCTTATAGTCAAAATGTGACGCGAATGGTCAGTTTTATTGCATCTGTTTGCTTGTCAGGCTTTAGATCCCGGCTAAGCTTGTGCTCAGCTCGACTGGGTAAGCTACCGGGATGACGAAAAAGAACGATGTGGGAGCGGCTTAAGCCGCGAATGGAATTATGATGATTATCGGCCTGTTCGCGGCTGAAGCCACTCCCACATGTTCCATTAACAACAAACCTGCACAGCTATATTTCTATGTTAGAAAGCCATTATTCTAGATATAGCAATACATTTGAATCAATAGCTGCTTTTTGTAATTTTTTATCTAGTGTTGCTATAGATAATGATTCTCTTATTGCTAATTCCAAATAAGATGCATCATAGCTACTTAAATTATAGGCTCTTGCCAATGTAAGTGTTCTGTTGAAAGCATTATGTACGGTTAAGGGGTCAACAAAAATCGGTAGTAGGTCGAGCTTTAACAAGTAATTTTCAATCTGGCCCTGTGTGTTCTCCCCTCTTTTTTCACTTGCTAAAAAGGCACTGACTGCTTCCAAGTGCCATGAGTTAGGCACCAATGCCGACACATTTGAAAAGGAAGTAAGCACCTTTCTAGCATATGCCTGATCCTGCTCTTTGCCACTCGGCATAAACCAGCGCATGGCTACTGAATTATCTAAAACAAAATGGATCACCTTCTACCTTCGTCTATAGATTGTTTGAGTAGATCATCAGAAACAATTTTGCCTTCAATTTCCAAAATCTCACCAATCGTTTTAAGCGTGCGTTGATGATTTATTGATCGACTAGGAATAATATCGGCAACCGGTTTACCATGATTAGTGATGGTAAATGATTGTCCTTGCTGCACTTTACGAAGTAACTCTGGCAATTTTGTTTTAGCATCATACGAGCCAATTTCTTCTAACATAATAACTCCCCCACAATATTAGACCAGTATACAGGTCTAATTAATGTCGGTCTATTTTTTATATATCAGAGAACAGATCCCGGCTACAAGCCTACCGGGATGACGACATAGCTAACCCTCTGTGCACTCTGAATTTAATCTCAAACGTGGACTAATCAAGGTGAATTTTATTAGCTGTATATTGGTGCACTAACATTTGGATGATATTTTGATAGGGAATTCCATTTTCTAGCCCTTTTCTTTTTAATTCATAAAGATCATTTTCGGAAAGTCGAATTGAAATCGCTTTTTTCTTTTCACTTTTTAAAAAGTGTTGTAATTCCTGACGTCTCTGTTGAATATCACCTTTACTTTGCCATTCATCATTGTCGATACTGTCTAAAATATCCTGTTCAAATTTATCTAAGGTATTAACTGTCATTTCTTTCCTCCTTTACTGTTATACCGCTGATTCATTTTACGTGAAGGGATAATTGTTTTTAAGAAAATACTTTTATCATCTTCCACATAGGGCACAATATAGACATAATTTTTCACTGTAATTAAAATGACTAGAATAGATTGATTTGGATATTTAGCTTTATTCGGGTGAGCTAAGTCATCTAGCACCGCTCCCATTTCAATCGCTAGCAATACATCTTCAAAGCCAATTCCTCTTTGTTTTTTTAACTGACTATTTTTCTCTTGTGAGAAATAAATCCTTTTATCTTTGTATGCCATACGATGTATGCTACCCCTTCCTTACTATCACTGTCAATTATTTAGGTGCAGGCTTTAAATCAAAAGCAATGCAGATCCGTTCTTCATCAGAGCTAAAGGGAAGGGTTCTGTGAAACAATGATGACGGGAACATAATAAAGTCACCTACTTCTGGTGCCAGTGCTTGGGCACTAAAATTATCATGTTTTTTAGGGTAATCATCTCCGTGGGTGCTTACCTCGATACTGCCTTCATGCTCGTGTTTCTTTTTAGTGGGCAGGGATAAATACATTGCACCGCTGATCCAACCTTCTTCATGGATATGCGATGTTAAATGGCCTCCTTGCTTCATGCGGACATACCATGAGCTGGCGATTTCAATTTTTTTAGGGAAGCTTGTAATAAATACACAGTCGGCATCTTTAAAATTATCATAATAACGCTCAACAGCATTAACAACACATTTTGCTAATTGTTGAAAGACGGGTTCGGGGCGTTTTAATAAATTACCGGCTGATTGCACGCCATTGACCAATCGACCTTGCATTTTTTCTGATACATCAGCACTGCGGATTTCTTTTAATAAGGCTTCACGCAGTTCACTGTGTTCGCCTTTGAGTTCTGGAATATTGGTATGAAAAACAAAACTCATTGGATCAGGGCAAAAATTATAGTCATTTTCTTCGCCAAAATTTTCAGCATAATGTTGGGCGAGTGTCGATAAAAAGGGCGAATCATGTTTCACTGCTTTAAGTTGGTCTAAATTTTTCTTAAATTCATCATAACGCTCGGTTTTATACATGCAATACAGCATGCGCTCTTCCCAATCAGCAAACTGCGATGCTTTAAAGTGCTTTAATGCACCATCTAAATCACCGCTATCATATAAATAAACGGCTAAGCTATAATTGGCAACAGGCAAGCTCGGCTCAATAGCTAAGGCTTGTTTATAAAAGGTCATCGATTCATCATAACGACCCTGATCACGTAAAACCTCACCTAAATTACTGTGAACTTCGGCATAATTAGGCTCTAACTCTAAGGCTTTATTATAGGCATCAATAGCATCAGGTAATTTACCTTCATTTTTCAACGCTGTGCCCATATTAAAATAGACTTTGGCATCTTCTTGAATTGTTAATGCCCGTTGATAAGTGTCTATTGCCGCTTGTAATTTGCTTTGCTCTTGTAAAACCACACCTAAATTTACTATTGCTTCAAAAAAGCCCGGCTCTAGGTCAATCGCTTTTTGATAACTTTGTGCTGCTTGATCAAATTCTTCTAATAATTGCAGTGCCGCGCCTAAGTTATAGTGCGCATCTGTTAAGCTTGGGTTTATTTGCACTGCTTTTTTATAACTGACAATGGATTCTTCTGTGCGATTCATATTGGTGAATAAGGTGCCAATATTAAAATGAATTTCGGCAACATTAGGGTCTATTTCTAATGCTTTTCGAAAGCTATCTATCGCTTCTCTATAGTTTCCCTGCCCTGCTAGTGCATTGCCATATAAATTATGTAATACAAAGGCATGAGGAAATTGTTTTAATAATTTTTTGGCGAGGTTGCCTGCTTGTTCAATATGACCGACATTAAATGCTTGTAATATGGGTTGGATTTCTTGTTGTGTGGGCTGGCGTAGTGTTTGCGGTTTTTTCATTTATTTGTACCCTTAAATCAAATATCGTCATTCCGGTAAGCTTTAAGCCGGAATCTTACTGTGCCGAGATTCCGGCTAGAAGAATACCGGAATGACAAGGAGCAATAACAGTTTACTTGTGGTTTTTTCATTTATTTGTATCTTTAAATCAAGTACGTCATTCCCTTCCCGCATATTTTTAAACTAGAGTCTTATTGTGCCGAGATTCCGGCTAGAAGAATGCCGGAATGACAAGAAACAATGACACGTTGATGGTAACTATACTAAAATTATGGTTTTTTTGCCTAGCTAAAGCCCGTATATTATTGATCTATATCATTAGCTTTGCAGGCATTTTATTTAATGAGTATTAGCTCGCCTTTATCATCACTTATATTTGATAATCACTTTATTGGTAATTTACCTGCCGATCCAGTGACTGATAATACCCGTCGGCAAGTATTAGAGGCTTGCTACTCTTATATAGAGCCCACTAAAGTCAATGCGCCACGATTAGTCGCCTATTCTAAAGAAGTCGCCGAGCTACTCGATATCAGTGAACAAGACTGCGAATCAGCGCTTTTTACCCAAGTATTTTCTGGCAATACACTACTTGATGGTATGAAACCGTATGCGCAATGTTATGGCGGCCACCAATTTGGTAACTGGGCAGGGCAATTGGGTGATGGTCGAGCCATTAATTTAGGTGAAGTTATCAATCAACATGGACAGCATCATACCCTGCAATTAAAAGGCTCTGGCGCAACACCCTACTCGCGTACCGCAGATGGGTTAGCCGTTTTACGATCATCGGTACGTGAGTTTTTATGTAGCGAAGCCATGTTTCATCTCGGCGTGCCCACTACACGAGCATTAAGCTTGGTGACAACAGGTGAACATGTGGTGCGTGATATGTTTTATGATGGCCGCCCGAAAGAAGAGCCCGGCGCCATTGTTTGCCGAGTAGCGCCCTCTTTTTTACGCTTTGGTAGCTATGAAATTTTTTCGGCTCGCGGTGATATTGATACCTTACGCCAGCTTGTTGATTTTACCCTTCGCACTGAGTTCCCACATCTTGGTGCGCCTTGTGTAGACACCTATTTAAGCTGGTTTTCTGAAGTGTGTGATCGCACTGCCGATATGATCGTGCACTGGATGCGTGTTGGTTTTGTTCATGGCGTGATGAATACCGATAATATGTCGATATTAGGTTTGACCATTGATTATGGACCTTATGGCTGGCTTGAAGATTATGATCCAGACTGGACACCCAATACAACCGATGCAACAGGTCGTCGTTATCGTTTTGGCAATCAAGCTCAAATTGCCCAGTGGAACCTATTTCAACTTGCCAATGCCATTTATCCATTAATTGAGCAGGCTGAACCGCTGCAAAAGATTTTAAGCGACTATGCCGAGCGTTACACAGAAAAGTGGCAAGCAATGCGGGCTAGTAAACTCGGTTTATCTATTTATAGTGAAGAACTTCAGCAATCATTACACAAGATATTGCAGCTAACTGAAACCGATATGACGATTTTTTATCGTAACTTAGCAGATGTGCCGTGTGAGCAGTCAGATTTATCAGATGACGATTTAATAGCGCCTCTTATTGATGCTTATTATGATGTTGATACACTCACAGCTGAAATAAAAGCTGAAATTTATGCGTGGCTGAGGCAATATCAACAATGTGTACGCCAAGAGGGTATTAAGGACAAAATGCGACGTATAACAATGAACAAAGTAAACCCGAAATATGTGCTTAGAAATTATTTAGCACAACTTGCCATTGATAAAGCCGAACAAAATGACTTTAGTATGGTCAATCAATTATTAGAGCTGTTTCGTCATCCTTATGCCGAGCAAAAAGAAATGGAACACTATGCGGTGAAACGACCTGATTGGGCACGTAATCGAGCTGGTTGCTCTATGCTGTCATGCAGCTCATAACACAGGATTACTTATGAAACACTGTCGTCATTTATTTATTGCATTAGTACTCAGTTTCTCAAACACGGCCTTTAGTGCCGGAGAAACGCCACTGAAGATCGAAGTTATCGCCTCGGATTTAGGCGTGCCTTGGGGCATGGCATTAATGCCAGATAACAAATTATTGCTTACACAGCGCCATGGTGAGCTCACGCTTGTTGATTTGAAGTCAAAAGAATCCCATAACATATCTGGTTTGCCTGCTGTCCGCGCCCAAAGACAAGGCGGTCTCTTTGATGTGGTTTTATCACCCGATTTTAAAACAACATCGTGGATTTATTTTAGCTATGCAAAAAATGTTGATGGACAAGGCGCCACCACACTAGCTCGGGCCAAGCTTAATAATAATACCCTGACTGATTGGCAAGACTTATTGATTTCTCAGTCACGCACAAAGAAGGACTACCATTATGGCGGTCGTATTGCCTTTGATAATAACCATCATGTGTTTTTATCTGTCGGTGAACGTGGGATACGCTCTAATGCTCAAAATAGACTCAATCATGCCGGTTCAATTCTTCGTTTAAATCTTGATGGCAGCCCCGCTGAAGACAACCCATTTATTGATGATGCTAATTCATTACCTGAAATATGGAGCTATGGTCACCGTAATCCGCAAGGCTTATTTTTCAATCATGCGACAGGGCTATTATGGGAAAGTGAGCACGGCCCACGTGGTGGAGATGAAATCAACTTAATTAAAGCAGGTAAGAATTATGGCTGGCCCGTTATTTCATATGGTAAAGAATATAATAGCCCGCGTGCCGTGGGGGAAGGAACCGAGAGAGCTGATATAGAAGCGCCGATCAAAGTCTATATTCCTTCTATTGCCACCAGCAGTATCATCCAATATTCTGGCAAAGTATTTCCGGTTTGGAAAAATAATTTATTTGTTGGTGCATTAAAAGCACAGCATCTAAACCGAATTGTTTTGGATAAGGATAATCACGCCAGTGGTGAATTTAGGCATTTTTCATCGGTGCAAGCCCGCATACGTAATATTGTAGAAAGCCCTGAAGGCTGGTTGTATCTCGCCACCGACCAAGGTGAAATACTATTAATTAAACCGTAGATGGTAATGGAATTACTATAATAATTCGACAGCCACCTAGTTTACTTTTACTGATATCTAACTCGGCACCTAGTTCTTGAGCACGAGACTTCATATTCATAAGTCCATGGCCCATTTGTTCGCTTTCACATAAAAGAAATTTGCCGTTATCTTCAATCACGATGACTGCATGTTCATTTTGTTGATAAGTATGAAAGCCAATGCCCGTCGCACCAGAATGTTTAAGGATGTTAGTAAATGCCTCCTGCAATATCCGTAATAAATGCAAACCTTGTTGCGGCGTTAATACTATAGATTCTGTAAAGTCTTCCATGGTCCAATCTAATTCTATATCAAGATTTTCTATCTTTTTACTTAAACTATATTTGTAGTCCGCAAGCAGTACAGATAAGGTATTAGCATGCACATTCAATGAATTAATAATCAGTCTAAAATCACCTAAGCAGTCTGATAATATTGAATGGATGTTCTCTCTTATTTCAGAGTCTTCTTCTTTTTCAATTAACGATAACGATGCCATTAATTGTCCACCTATACCATCATGAATATCTTTCATGATACGAGAACGTTCATCAGCAACAGCCTTCTCTCGTACTAATTTAAGCGTTTTATCCCGTGTTTCATCAAGATCGCGTTCTTTAATAGCTAGTTCATCAATGGTCTTATTTAGCGCCTCAAGAGTCTGCTCAATTTCTGCCTGTAATTGTTCTTCGTTATGTTGTAATGAACCTGCCATTTTATTAAACATTTTTTGAAAGCGTAGTAACTCGCCGGAACCATTTTCTAAGCACCTTTGCCGATAGTTTCTTTTTTCAATCTTACTCGATGTTTCAAATAGATCTGTTATTGAGTTTGTCAGTTTCCTACCAAAAAAATAACTTAACAAAAGCCCCGTTAACAATGCAACTGATGTAACGGTCATAGATTTTAGATACACATCTTTTCTTCTTTTGTTTATGCTGTCTTTAGTTAGTTCAACCTGAATATAACCCAAAACATTTGGATCAGAACTCACATTATTAATCGGTATAAAGTCATCCACCTCAACACCACTCAATACTGGAACTGTATATTTCTTAGTATCGCCATCGTTACTATCCTTAACTCGATACACCCACTCAGATTTATCTTTATTCATAAACCGAACAGAATTTAACATGTCAATCTGCAATAGCTTTTCAGCAACTTCTGTTAATTTCTCTACATCTCCAGTGTAAAAATAAAATTCTGACAGTGCTACGGCTTGTGATGAAATTTCATGGCCACGCTTATCTAAATCATTATCGATATACTCTAATGAGTCTTTCAATAAAAAGACCGATACTATTAATATGACCATTAATAACGGTGCTATAGCAATGATTCGTAATTGTTGCTTAATTGTTCCGCCAAACATTATTCACCCACCTCAAGTGTTTGAAGAACATTCATATTGTAGTGCAATACTTGAGCGATATTTTTATTGATATCAATTGTGCTCGGCACATAATGTATGCCTGTACTTGTGAGCATTTGGTCATCGAACCATTGCTGCATTAACTGCAGTGTTGCCTCTGATATTTTTTCCATCGATGAATAAACAGAGATTAATGCACCCGCTTTCAAAAATCGCTTAGAATTACCCACAATAGGTACTTGATAATTATAAGCTTGGCGTAATAAGCCTTTGGCATTCGTGCCTGACCAAATATTTTCTTCGTCTGTTGAAATAAGTGCCGCCGCATTAAATAATGATTTCTCAACGACTTTGGCAACCACATCATCCGGCTGAATTTCTACAATTTCTATTTGCCCTTTTTTTAGTGGTTTAATTGCATTAATAGCACGTTTTAGTTGAACATTGTTTTGTGAAATAACAATGACAATTTTATTCTTATATTTGTTTTTAACTAAGTTATCAGCGATTGATATTAATCGCTCGACTGGTTGGTTGACTGTAATTGCTGCCCAGTCTTTAAACTCATTTCCCTGATAAATTTCACTAATCTTATTTTGTTCAACAAAACTATAAATAATCGTATTTGAAAATCGATAACGATAAGATTCTTCAGCTGCTTTATTGCCAATAGCTACAATTAAATCATCTTCTTTAATTGTGTCAAATTGTTCCTCATTTAGTGTGATGACTTTAATATGGTCAATGGGGAATTCGGAATGACTGAACTGCTCACTTAAAGCGTTACCTATTTTATAGTAAACCTCATCGCCACTAGACAGCACAATATAGATGGATTTAGGCGATGCATGTACATAAGCTGTCGAGAAGACCAGTAATAATAAAAGAATTAAACGCCTCATTTAGAACTCAGTAAATGAGATTTCTGCATAATAAAATGGTTCAGAAAACTGATCCTCTTTAAACTCTTCATATTTATTATTAATATTTTGAGCGGCGATTTTTAATTTAAGCTTGCGTTTAGATCCAAATCTGAAATCCTTAGAAATTGAGGCATCAACCCGGGTATATGCCTCAACATAATCTCCCTGCCCATCCCATTCTATGCCCCCCATTCTGTAGACACCGAAATTAATATGCCAGTCTTCTTGTACAGGTAAACTTATAAGTAATCCATAACTTTCACTCGGCGATCTATCTTTAGATTCAAACACTTTAATTGGATTGATTCTTTTTAATGTTTTCTCATAACTACGCCCATTGTTAAATTGAAATTTAACAAACATATCTTTCTGAGGCCGATAGGTAAGTTCACCTTCAATACCATAAATCCAATAACCTCGTGTATTAACAAGCGCTCTTGACCTATTGTCTACTAGGTCAATAACCCCTCTGTCCCCAACAAAATCGGTCACTTTATTTATTCTTTCTTTATAGGCTTTAAATTCCCAGCTAAAAGGCACATCAGCTAGTTTACCCAGATAACCTAACTCTAAACTTGTTATTTCTTCTGCATCTAAATTAGGATCAGAATAGTTAATGAGATCTAGTATTAACCCATTTGATAGCTCGGTGACAGTATATAAATTTCTTTCTAAAATAGAGGGGTGGCGATAAGCGCGTGACGTGGCAATTCTCAATGATTGTTGATCCGCTATCTGCCAGTTTAAACTGGCTCTCGGAGAGAGCGTTGAATCGTTGATTCTACTTGTTTCATAACTCGCGCCTATATTAGCGGTTAATTTATCATATAAAGGAAATTGCAAATTACCATAAGCTCGGAAACCCGTATCAGAAATAACACCTTTATCATGCATCAAAAAGTCATTTTTTAACGTGTCATAGCGTGCACCCGCACCCACTACATATTTAACACCGGCGCTATTAAACCAACTATATTGTAATTCCAAATCAGATCGTGTTGATCTATTCGTTCTAAGACCATAGGTAATCGTCTGATCGGGTTGTCCCGAGAAAAGTAGGAATGCCGCAGGAGTAATCCCAAATATTTTAGAAAGTAAATAGGTTTCCACTTGATCATTTTCATCATGATAATTATGATAAAAACTTAGTTTCAGGTCTTCATGATCAGAAACTATATGTTGCCACTCTATCTGGCCTGATAATGCCGTAATAGATCGATTATGTGTAGGGACAACCTCATCATACTCTGCCCCTGTTACACCATTTGTGTAAGCTAAATTAATATCCAACACGTCATTATTTTTCAATTCCATTCGGCCCTGAACTGAAAGGCTATTGATGTCCTGAAAATCATTTACATCATCAAAGCCACTATTTTCTCGTGTTGCAGCACTCACGCGATAGTGCATATCTCCAACAGAATCACTGTATCGCAATAATTTTTCTTGCTCGCCCTTATTGCCAGCGCGAAGTCTCACCGTAAATTTGTCATCTAACTCGGGAGAAATGGTAATAATATTAATCGCTGCCGAAAAGGAGTTTGAGCCATAAGCAGAAGCTGCCGGCCCACGTACCACTTCTATTCTTTCAATATCGCTAATATGAACACCTATTGCACTCCAATCGACAGTAGATAGTGCTGAAGTATAGGTAGAGCGGCCATTAACCAATAGTTGTAATCGATTCGGAAACTCCCAGCCATGGCCATGGTACGTCACAGCTATGTCTTTGCCATCAGCGTAAGCGACTTGAAAGCCAGGAACTAGTCGCATTAAATCTGCTATCTCAATAAAACCGGATGCTTCAATCATGGCTTTATCAATCACGGTTACTGCAGAGGGGCTAGTTAATACTGATTGCGTTAGTCTACTTGCACTAATGACGACAGGCAAGTCAGTTGAAAAAAAGCTGTCTTCCATTGCAGATGCAGATGCAGCACTGGAAATACAATAAATTAACCCAGCTAGTGCTAGCTTGCTTTTTTTCATTTTGATTCCTTAAGAGATTTTAAGCATTAAAATCGCGCTACATTTACTCTCACTCTAGTTCCTAAATTATGCCTTTTCTAGTGGCTTCATAAATGGCTTCTGTTCTGCTGTTAACAGAAAGTTTTTTATACAAGTTCTTAACATAGCCATTAATAGTGTGAAACGATAATTCCAGAATATCACCAATCTCTTTTGACGTATAACCTTTACTTACCAACAGTAAAATCTCATGCTCACGTGCACTTAAATCACCATGTTTTTCGCCTGATTCTGTTTGTGTCGGCATTGATAGTTCTGTTAACAAGTAACGTGCTATTGTTGGGCTGATGGGCGAACCGCCATTGACCATACAGGTAATTGCATTATTAATTCCCATAAAGTCATCATCTTTCAATATATAACCTGAAGCTCCGGCTTTTAAGGCCGTAATGACATGTTCTGCATCACCAAAAACAGTAATGACAATCGCTAAAGATGTTTTTATTGCAGGCAATTTAAGCATATGAATAAGATCAATGCCATTGCCGTCTGGCAAGCCAATATCGGTTAATAAAATTTCAGGCGATAGATTTTGCAAAGCAGATTTTGCTTCTTCAAACGAGCCAACTGAAGCAATAAGCTCATACATATCACCTTCAACGATAGCGCTTTCTAATCGCTCTCTTGTGGCTTTAGAGTCTTCAACAATGAGTAGTGTTGGCTTCATGAATAATCCATTCCATAATATTTAGAAGGAAGTTAGAGCCTTTGATTATATAGTTAATATCGAATAGCAACAATAAAATAGTTTGTATCGCCTGCCGGTGCATGAATTAGCACAGCATCATTCACTTCTTTTCCTAATAAGGCTTGCGCGAGCGGCGACTCTATACTTATATTATTTTTTTGGTGGTCTCGTTCATCAGAACCGACAATTCGATATTCAATCCGAGTGTGTTTTTCATTTTCTAACAGTACAAATGCCGCGAAGAAAATCTTAGTCTCATCATCGGGCGGAACCGCTACGACCCGTAAATCAGGCATTCTTTTTTGTAAATACCGAATTCGTCGATCTAAGCCTCTCAACTCTTTCTTTCGGTAAATATATTCTGCATTTTCACTGCGGTCACCTTCTGCAGCGGCGGCGGATAAAGCTTTAACTACATCCCTGCGACGTATCCAAATAGCCTCTAGCTCATCGTTTAGAACAGCCATACCTTCAGCGGTGATATAAGGCAAAAGTTTCATTTATATTGAACCCTTTAAAAACTATTTATGGCTCATTATAATAATTATTTGCTACTAACTCACTTTTTTGATTATCTCATCAAGGTCTGTCATTTTGTTAATATCAAAATACAAACAATCAGGCATATTCTCTCGAGCAAAAATACCCTCTATCACATGTTCAATTTTTGAAATCAGCCCTAAAGCGCCAGAACGACTTGATTGAAGTTCCGAGGGCATGTAATTGATTACATCATTAATATCATCAATCATCAATGCATAGAGCGGTGTTTTACCATCTAAGGTCACAAATAATAGTACTTGTCGCATGCCTCCCTGAATTTGATCGCGCGCACGCGTAAACAAAGCACGTAAACGTCTCAATGTAGTAGCACGTTCGTGCTGTAATATTTCTAAGGCTTCGTCTACCTTATCATTATCACGCAGTGCTAGTAATTTTTCTCCCAAAGCATGGATCTTTCTATGTGGCTCATCGAATACCTGTAGCAATTCTTCTAAGGTTTCATCACGCGTTTCAAACTTGTTATACCACTTACCAAAAGCACATTCATCGGGATTAAGCGCCTTAACAAAGGCCGCCCCCGTTTTAATTGATACTTCGAGAGAATTCATCCATTCAATATGATCTTTTTCTCGATCTATTAACGTCGTTATTAATTCAGACTTAACATCCATACCTGATGCAATACCTAAGCGGTGAGCAAAGTCTAATACAGGAACAATTGTACCCTGATACTTTGTCACACCACAAAAGCCTCGCTCTTCAACAGGCAATCGCTGAATATCACTGATATCTTGACCCAACATCAATACATTTTCCACATCAAGACCAAACATCATGTCTTCTATATAAAAAGTAAATATTTGCCGTTCCGGACCAATTTTTCCGGTATTGTTATTTGTTGCCACATGGTCGAGAGCCATACTGATATCCTTTATTTAAGCCGCTATATATACTGTTTAACCCATTTTACCTATGCCATAAATGAGTTTATAAGTATATTAATGCAAAAGATACGCCAGTTTGTATATGCTATGAGCATAGATTATTTTCTCTATTTATCTACCGATGATTGAATATCTTCTTGTTCCAGCTGACGAATTTCAGTTAACATATTTTCCATTTCACTTTCTGTGGGCAATGGTGACGGTTCAGAAGCAGGAGTACCACTAACGTCGTCATCTATCGCTTCTTTCAAAAGATCCGACATTTTTGATGTCAGCTTCTCTTCTTCAGTTGAGAAGTCTGAAACGGCCTCTTCTGAACGTTTTAATATACTTTCACTATCTGATTTCCCATAAATATCGGCATTACTATTTATCCAATCACTCTTCGCGTAGTCTGCTAATTTATTTGTAAGATCAGTCTCGGCTTTGTTCGCATGACTATTTTCTGCTACATCATCAGTATTAACTGTCTGTTTATCAGGCTCTGAATCAGTCGGTGCTGATACTGATTCAGCTAGTTCTTTTTTGAAGGTTCATCCTCGTCATCGTCAGTCTCACTTAAATCAATACCTTCACTTTCATCTTCAGTAATATCATCTGATACATCGACATCAATTCCAGCTAAAATGGCATCTATTTCATCTATGGATGTTTTTTCTTCCAGTTCATTATCTGCTTCAGTTAATTCTTCACCGCTTTCACTAGTATCCGTTACATCGACATCAGCTCCAGCTAAAATCGCATCGATATCATCTATCGATACCATATCCTCTTCTGGTTCTGGTTCTGGTTCTGGTTCTGGTTCTGGTTCTGGTTCTGGTTCTTGCTCTGGTTCTGGCTCTGGCTCTGGCTCTGGCTCTGGCTCTGGCTCTGGTTCTGGTTCTGGTTCTGGTTCTGGTTCTGGTTCAATATTTTCTTCTTCATTATCAATTTCAGCTAAAGCTTCATCAAACTTCTCATTTTCATCATCACTACCAAAGGTTTCTTTCAATTCAGCCATTAATAAATCTAATTTTAATTGGGCAGCATCTATTTGTTCATTCAGTGGCAGTACACTATCTTGCTCATCATTTGTGACCGAACCGCCTACTGGCAGCAAATCTAAACAAGCATCTATTATGCTTGTTAATTGTTCTGATGAACTCGATAATAGTTTGCCATCCTGCTCCATAAATAAATTTACAATAGTTTTATTGATCTTCTGTTCTCGTTCTTGAAAATCAGCAGCGGCTTGTGTAAGCGCTTCCCCAGTTAAGCCATATTTCTCTGTTAATTTTTGAGTCAGGTCATCTATACGCTTGTCTTTCCCTTTCGTTATTTTTTTAACAATCTTTGTGGCATCATTGTGCACGCGCTTGTTTGTTTTACTGGCTCGAAAAATAAGCCATAAACTAAACACTAAAAAGATAAATGCCAATTCATAAGCCAGCATTTGCATAATTGGATCAATCATATTCATTTTAAATGAGACCTTTGCACGATTAAACCACGAGATAAAATAGTTAAAATATCCCCTGATTCTATTAAAAAATCGTGCAAGAACCAGCTATTACGCTCATTTTTAATAGAATCAGAGAAAATTTTTCCATATTTTCCTTTCGTACTTAAGTCATGCAAAAGTCTCATAATAGATCTCCAGGGTTTGTTTTTTTTGCGCGACTTCTTCGCCATAATAAAATGCCAATAATCGCTAATATCACAATAACGCCATTTCCTATCGCTAATTTGAGTGTTGCTGATGTCCCTTCTTTTGCCAATTCTTTAGCATCAACTTCTAAATCAAGATCCAGCTCATCTTCGACCAATAACAGTTCATCAGCATCTTCCGCCATCTCGTCTAAAACTAACTCTTCAATCGTCGGATTATTCACTTCTCCACTAATGATATCTGAGCCTTGCTCTGCTAGGCCATCAGATCTCTGCTCAAGCTGTTCTTCATCGATGACCTGTTCTTCGACTATTAATTCTTCTTCAAACTTTTCTATAGGCTGTTCTTGCAATGCAATGGGATCTGGTTGAAGAAATAAACTACGGCCTTTGACCGTCTCACCTTTAATTTGTAATGCTACGGTGTATTGCTCATCCTCATTTAATTCAGCTAAGGTTAACTGCCAATTTTGCTGGGAATTTTTCATTACATCATAAGACCACTCATTGCCATCTTGCCCTGTGAGCATCGCTGTTATGGTTAAACCTTCTGCTTTTATTAGGTTCATATCCGGCACGAGTATTAAGCGATGTGTACGTGTTTCTTGGTCGGTGAGGCGTTCAACTGTGATCTCAAAGGGTATCGCTACAACATTAATACTTTGGCGGCGCTGCCGTTCAAATGTTGCACTTTTCATTGTGATGACTACATCGTTGCGACCGGGTTGAAAATCATCACCCACATGCGTACGATAAATGCCCTTTTCCTGCTGAGAATTTAAGCTTCGTTCTATTGAATCCGCAATCTCAGATTCTTCTTTTAACTGGGCATCAACCAGTTTCAAAAAATCCTGGCGTTCGATTATGTGATCTTTTTCAGTTAGGTTTGCCTCAAAATCAAAACTTTCACCAATTAAAATATTATTGGGTAAATTTGTTGTATGTAATTTCAGATCAGTGACTACCATTACGCGATTATCAGGGTCAACCTGAGCATCAATTTTCCAAGAACCTATTAATGGCGTCTCAATTGTAATTAGATCATAGTTGGTTTCATTGTGCCATGTGATGTTGCTTGGAAGTTGATCCATCGTCACGCGTGAGTTATCAGGTAACACCAATTCGGTTGCCTTCGATCCTTGTTGACGAAACACTAACAAGGTCATTTCAGTAACACTTTGATCAATTTTAAATTGATTTTCATCCAATGGTATTGTGTCGCGTTGTATCGTTTTTTCGAATAAATGCAGAAAAACACGTTGTAATTCATCAGCATTATCTACTTGTTCATACCACCCGTCAGTTGCTAATGACATTGCTCGTAATAAATCATGATCTGCAGTTTCTGATAATGCAATGGTATGCACAGCTACGTTAGCCTGTTTTAATCTTGGAATAACATCATCAAGGATCCGCTGACGAGACTGCTTATTAAGTTCAGAGTTAGCTGAAATATCAACTAAACCATCGGAAAGAAGGATGACGTTACGTTGGATTTTTTCATTATCATTTTGCTGGTCAGCTGTTGCCTTGTTCAGCACCTGTTCCATATCTGTAAATAGACTTCGAGAATGAATCTTTTTTGATTGCTGCTGTGCTTTTAATTTCCAGCTATCATTAACTTTTCGGTGTGGCACTATGACATTTACATGCTCGCCAAATGTCCATGCACCAGCAATAACTTTGTCAGGCATTAAGCCCACTATAAGCCTTAATGCTGGGGCGCGAAGATTATTAGGATCATTTTGTTTCATACTGCCAGAAACATCTATTAATACTCTAACATCAGTCACAGCATCAGTTTCAGCGGCGGAAATCTGACAGAAAAACAGCAGAAAAATCGAACTAATAAGCGGTACTATATATTGAATAAAACGCATCATAAACTTATAACCTATTGTTTTTTATTATATAGTTCAAGTAAGCACCTGAATCTAAAGATGATTACAAAAAATATATTAACTTTTGTTATATTTGTTTATGCAGTTTTTGTGCCGTTATTTATCTTGTTTCGCCACAGAGGCACAGAGAGCACAAAGTTTTTGAAGGTAGTTTAAAAGTTCAGTCATCCTCGAGATCTTTTATCGAGGATCTTGCCGGCTCACGCTACCGATATGCGAGAGAATTGCTTATACTCAGATTCCGGCTAAAAGACTACCGGAATGACGAAGTGATTTTATTGTTTTACCCAATTACAATAAATCAAGTCCATGTTGCAGATCAACTTGAATATCTTCTACATTTTCCAGACCCACTGAAATACGTAACAAGCCATCACTAATTCCAGCTTGTTCGCGATCTTCATCCGTTAGTCGACTGTGTGTTGTCGTTGCTGGATGTGTAATTGTTGTTTTTGTATCGCCTAAATTGGCAGTAATCGACAACCATCTTGTTGCATTAACCAACGTCCACGCACCCGATTGGCCACCTTTTACTTCAAAGGCAATAATGCCGCCAAAAGCAGATTGTTGCTGTTTGGCTAATTCGTGCTGCGGATGACTGGGCAAACCGGCATAAAATACTTTATTGATTTGTGGCTGCTGCTCTAACCATTGTGCTAGTTGCAAAGCGGCGGCTGAATGGGCATTCATTCTCAATGACAGCGTTTCCAGACCTTTAAGGAATGTCCAAGCATTAAACGGGCTCATTGTCGGCCCAGCACTTCTTAAAAAGCCATAGACCTCTTCACCCACAAGTTGTGCATCGCCCACTACCGCACCGCCGACACAACGCCCCTGCCCATCTATATATTTAGTTGCAGAGTGCACCACAATATCAGCACCTAATGCAATCGGTTGTTGTAATGCGGGTGTGCAAAAACAGTTGTCAACAATCAGTAAACAATCGTGTGCTTTAGCCAATGCAGATAAGGCTGATAAGTCAGCAATTTCATTTAATGGGTTTGAAGGTGTTTCTAAAAACAAGGCTTTGGTATTTGGCTTTATCGCTTGTTGCCAATCTTCTAGATCAGTTAAAGCAACATAATCTGTTGTAACGCCAAATTTCGCCAAATATTTATCAAATAAAACACGCGTAGTGCCAAAGATGCTGCGTGATGACACAATATGATCACCCGCAGATAAAAGCCCCATAAACGTTGATAAAATCGCGGACATGCCAGAAGAGGTCGCCACTGCTGATTCTGCACCTTCTAATGAAGCTAATCGTTGTTCAAATGTGCGAACAGTTGGGTTGGTAAAACGTGAATAGATATTACCCGACTCATCACCCGAAAAGCGTGCAGCAGCTTGCGCTGCACTATCAAACACATAACTTGATGTGGGGAAGATAGGTTCAGATTGCTCGCGTTCGTTAGTTCGCTTTTGCCCTGCGCGGACTGATCGTGTAGCAAAACCTTTATCGTCGTATTCTGTTGTCATTTTACTGTTTACTAATTCTGATGAGCCGCTATTGTAAATTTTCTAGTCAGCTGTGACCAGTGTTTTTATTTCAATTAATGAAACATCATCTGTTGCGGCAGCTTTACCTACAAACTTGCCGATACTACTTCTGATCTCAGTTAAGCGCCCATGTTCATCCGTTTTATTCATAAGAAGTTGTTCAAAACGCGTTTGTCCGAACATCTCACCGTCTTCATTTTCAGCTTCGGTTAAACCATCACTCAAAGCATAAATAGTGTCACCCTCTTCTAACTGAATCTCACGACAATTCAGTTCGTTCTTATTGTAAGCCACCACCCCTAAAGGAAGATGGTTAGACACTATACGTTGCGTAATTTCGCCTGTTTGATTAACTACTAGCACCTCCGGCAAGCCGGCATTCCAAATTTGGGCTTGTGTTCGGCTCGAATCAAGATCAATTCCTGCAATGCAACAGAAAATACCGGTAGGTAATAATTCATTTAACTTATTATTCAATTCATTCATCAATATTTGCAGTGGTAACCCTTTTTTAGCCATTGCACTATGAATTGTTGAAACAGGAACTGCACCCAGTGCTGCCGGTAAACCGTGGCCCGTAAAGTCACAAAGAATAATACGAATGCCACCAGAGGGTAATATGGCAGATAACATCATATCGCCACTAAATGTACCCATCGGTTCGCACCACAAAGAAACTTCAGGAATTAGATCGTTATTACTTGCGGTTATATTTTCAAATACATGGCGAGCAATACGTTCTTCTTCTTGCTGTAATGCTTGCTGTTGCGTGAGTTCAGTTAAAGTGGCTTGTAACTCATCTTCTATCTTTTTACGTTGCGTAATATCACGAATAATACCCGTAAATAATTTTGGATCAGTCTCAGCAGTTTCACTCACAGATAGACGAAGGGGAAACTCGCTACCATCGATACGCCGACCTGTCACTTCACGTATATGCCCAATAACCTTTTTCTCACCTGTTTTATGATAATGTGCTAGATAGCCATCGTGTTCAGAACAATAGGGCTCGGGCATTAACATTTTTATATTTTTTCCAACAACAGCATCGACTGGGTAACCAAACATTTGCACTGCTGCTTTATTAAATGAGTCTATTATGCCCTCTTCCGTAATGGTAATAATTGCATCAACCGTTGAGTTCAAAATGGCATTTAATTTGTTTTGTTGCAACGTTCTTTGTTCTGCTTCTTCTGCTAAAAGTTGCTCATTTTGTTTTACATGTTCGACTTCCTGTTCAATCTGTTGTTTGGCATCTCGCAAGAGAGTAAATTGCTTATGCACTAACTTTTTACCTTTAAAATAAATCGCTAGGCTGACTATAAAGGTCAATGCAATTGTTAAGAAGGTGAGCCACCAAGAAATCTTTTGGTGTGCAATACTTTCTTCTTGTAAATACTCAGACAACTGAGTTACCAAACGGTTATTTTCGCGTTGATACTGCTGATAAATCTCGTTTAGTCTTGACGTTAGCTGGCCATTAATTTGTTGTGCTTCTATTGCTGCTAACAACGCATTGCCAGCAAGAATAACTTGATCAACATGCTCATAAATAACACCTTCACTTGACAAGATATTGTCAGATTCATTTAGTCGCCTTAACTGCTCTCTCAACGAGACCTGCTGCTGTTGTGTAGCCTTTAGATCCTGCATCGCCATTCGAACTGTAGTGTATGCAATATCTCGTTGCACATCATTATCAGCATTATTCAATTGCAAAGCAGAGCTGACAATCCTCCCTGCAATCCCCGCTTGCTGGTGATATACACTGATTCGCTTGGTCTCTAAAATCTCTTCTCTACTGTAGCTATCTTCAATATATTGTGTGAGCAGAATAAAAAAGCTCACTATAATCAAAGTAAAAATAATTATAGGGACTATATTCGGTAATCGTGGAGAAACTACGGGCTTAGATTGAGCTTCGTTCATAAATAACTACCATGTTTTATCATTTTTTCATATACCATGATTAGGGGTATCGTCATTTTAACGGTAAATTGTAATTAATAGTAGTTTCTGAGCATTATCAGCCTATAATTTAATAACAATCTCTAATAAAAACGTCACTCTATAACTATGAATAAAATAAGCATCGATTTAATTCGGCATGGTGATGCCGCTGGCGGTAAGAAACTACTGGGGAAAACAGATGAACCATTATCAGAATTGGGTTGGAATCAACTCCGCGCCATTATCCAGCAATCATCACTGCCGTGGCAAACAATAATAAGCTCCCCATTACAGCGCTGCTTAAGTTTTTCAACAGCGATAGCCGAGCAACACTCACTCCCCATTTCTATCACCCATCAGTTTCAAGAAATTGATTTTGGTACATGGGATGGTCGTTTATTAACGGATTTATATAAAGGTGAAGAAGCTGAGTATTTAAGTCAATTTATGCAATCACCTTCTTCTATTACCCCACCAAACGGGGAATCTTATCAAGAATTCAAATGCCGTATTCTTTCAGCATGGCATGACTTGTTACAGTCGTTACATCATGCAGAAATAAACCACGCCGTATTAGTCACTCATGCTGGCGTCATTCGGACTATTCTTAGTCACATATTAGACTTTCCTGAAGAAAGCCTATTCCGACTTGATGTACCGTATGGTTGCCTGAGCCGCATCACTCAATATGAAAACTACCCCCCAGTACTGAACTTTCACGGTGGTAGCCTCTAATATTTAGGCTCACAGTGACTACTGTGAGCCTAAACAATTACTCTGATCTATGGTGCGTAAGACAGTGTCACCATACCCACCGTGTCCAAGCTATTATAGCTGTTAACAGTTTGATATTTTTTATCAAATACATTGTTGATTGTGGCTTGAACTGACCAATCTTTATGCATTTGATAGCTAGCGCGCAAATCAACCACACCAAAGCCACCTAGACGTGTTGTATTAGCAGCATTATCATAACGATAGGCACTGATCTTCCAACTTGCACCGATTGACCAATTACCCCACTGTTTATCAACATTCAGATTAGCTAAACGTTTTGCTCGGCGAGGCAATAGATTGCCCGTTGCATCATCTTGCGGATCAAGTAAGCTGGCATTGAAATTAACTAACCACCCCGCCAACTCTGTATTTGCTTCAATTTCCAGACCTGAAATTGAGGCTCTATCAACATTTTCCATTTGTGGAAATTGATAGACGATTAGATTTCTTATCGATGTATTATATATATTTAGCTTCCAATCACCCCAACTATGAATCCCTTTTAAATTCATTGCAAAACTATGAGATTCTTCAGGTTTCAAATCGGGATTTCCTTGGAAAAACATACCGACAGGCCAATATAAATCATTAAAAGTAGGTTCTTTAAAGCCCGTACCATAATTTAGACTGAATTGCAGATTATCCTGTAACCAGAGACCCCATTCTGCAGTGCCTGTTTTATGGCTGCCAAACGCTTCATTATCATCATAGCGGCCACTTATCAGCCAACTTTGCTTGCCGTAGTCTGCCTGCCAACTCAAGAACAAGGCTTTATTATCACGTGATATTACAGCGTAATCAGTTGTACTCACCACTTTATCTTCACCATAATCAAAGCCCACATTGAGGGTGTTATTTTTATTGACGGTAAACGTATTGATTACAGATGCAAAGCGATAACGGGTATTAAAGGTGCCATCTGGCAAACCATCTGTGTAATTGTCTGACTCATCTCGTGATTCAGATACTTGGGCAGCCAAACGCCAACTATCGGTGAGATGCCAATCAAGGTTAAGCCCCATCACCTGCTGGATGGAATCTGCGTAATAGTCACTACTGCTTACAAAACCATCATAATCATTGCGGGCATCTGCTCGTAAAAAATTGGCACCAATATTGACAGTATCGGTTAATTGATGTTGAATTTTTGCAGAGAATGCATTATTCCGGTAACCATCTTTATCAGGATTATTCTCTCTTCTTGCATTAATGCCATCTGTCGATTGATGGTTTACACTCAAATTATAAGACGTTGTGTCTGTAGCTCCATTAATGCCCAGTGTAGCTTGTTTTGAATCATGTGTGCCGTAGGCAATTTTGGCATATGGATTAAAACCGTGCTTACCTTGTCGTGTGAAAATCTGTATGACACCGCCGATTGCTTCTGATCCATACAAGCCAGAACGTGGGCCGTGAACAATTTCTATTCGTTCAATTTGCTCAACAGGGAAATCCTGAATTGATGTTGTACCCGCTGTGGCTGAATGCCATTTGACACCATCAACTAAAATGAGCGCATGGTCAGAGTTAGTGCCACGCATAAACAGGCTACTGGCTTTGCCAATACCGCCGTTAACAGTCATATCAATGCCTGCTTGTCGTGACAATAATTCCGGTAAATCAGTAATCTGCAGGCGCTCAATATCACCACGTGTAATCACTGTAGTACTGGCAAGTACATTTGCCGAAGGCATACGATTTGCCGTCACCGTAATGGGATCTAACTGTTCATTTGCCAGCGTAATACTGGATAAAGAAGAGGCAACTAATGTTGCTAAACTATAGCGCACAGCTGTACGTACATAAGAATGTTTCATTTTTACTCCTAGGAGACGCTCACCCGCGCTCCAAAATTATGGTTGAAAGGGCTTCAGGCAGATTTTCGGACTTCCATACGTTATGGTTACCGTTGCGGGGGCAGTGTGAGCCTCTCACTCACTTCCCTTTTAACATTATCATTGCTAATAACGACCTAAAGCAGGCGGCATCATATGTATCTTGACCAATTTAGTCAAGATTATTTCGCTTGCTTGTTGGAATTATATTGACAACTGCCGTTAGACATCCTTATCCTTATCGACTGTTTTAGGTGGGATCAGTGTAGTACTGATTCTTAAACGGGAAGTAGGTGCAAGTCCTACACTGCCCCCGCAACGGTAAGTGAATGTATACCATTCATAAGTCCGGATACCGGCCTAAGTATTTTATTAACTCAATTGTGTGCGGGTCGGCACACTAGGGATTGCTATGTTTACCTTATCTCGTCACTACCAATTTATCATTGCTTTATTACTTGTTTTATTAATGGCTCTCACTCGAGGTCATCACTTTGCATCACTGAACCACCTTCCCAGCGCCAGTTGGGCTGTTTTCTTTTTAGCTGGTTTTTATGTTTCTACAAAGGTGTTTTTGCCCGTGTTGTTGGTGTTTGCTGCTTTGTTAGACTATGCCGCAATTACATGGGGAGGCGTAAGTAGTTTTTGTGTATCTCCAGCTTACGCATTGTTGTTACCCGCATACAGCTCACTATGGTTAGCGGGTCGCTGGTATGCTAGGCACCACCACTTTTCGTGGAGTACATTGCTACCTTTAACAGTGAGTCTTGCCTGCTCCACGTTTATTAGCCAAATTTTATCGAGTGGCGGTTTTTATTTCTTTTCGGGTCGTTTTACTGATACCTCTTTCGCTGAATTTGGTTTGCGATTTATAAAATATTATCCATCTCAATTGTCTAATCTTGCCTTTTATCTTACTATTGCCGCGATTATCCATATTGCTATCATGTTGATAACACGTTCAAATTACTCACAACATCGTCATTCTTGACAAGCATTCACCCCGATTGCTATTCAACTGAAGCGGTGTTGTCATGAAACAGTCTAAACATGCCTATAATTCAGACAGCTCGTGATGCAATTTATCGTGTTATTTGAAAATAGCTGGCATAGCTAACGATGTTGCTTAGCACATTAATTATTGTCTTGGCCATTTTATTAGACTGGTTGCTCGCCGAGCCCAAGCGTTGGCACCCTTTGGTCGGTTTTGGGAAATTAAGCAACCAAGTGGAACGTCTCTGTTTCAAAACAACGGCATCAAATCCACAACAACTCTTTCGCGGAGTGCTTGCAGTGTGTATTTTAGTCGTTCCAGTTACCGTGCTAAGCTATTTTATTGCCAATACTGCTTATTGGGGTGTTCTTTTCAGCCTGCTAATGCTCACATTCTGTATTGGTCATAAAAGCCTGCACGATCATGCCTATCCCATTGCTGAGGCATTAGAGTCTAAAAATGATGAACAAGCACGTTATTATGCCAGCCGTATTGTCAGCCGCGATCCTGCTACCTTACATATTCCACGGGCAACGATTGAATCCGTTTTAGAAAATGGTGCCGATAGTGTCTTCTCGGCACTGTTCTGGTTTTTAGTCGGTGGCGCACCAGCGGTTATTTTTTATCGTCTTGCCAATACTTTGGACGCAATGTGGGGATATAAAAATCCACATTATCTCTATTTTGGTCGTTTTGCAGCACGTCTTGATGATGTTCTCAATTATATACCTGCTCGTCTTACCGCTCTCAGTTATGCCGTAATGGGTAATACAAAACAAGCTTTGCGGGCGTGGTATAAACAGGCTGGTCACTGGGATAGCCCTAATGCTGGTGCAGTAATGGCATCCGGTGCAGGTGCTTTGGGTATTACATTGGGTGGTCCTGCCCAATATGATGGTATTTGGCATCAACGCGTTATTTTAGGTTATGGCAATGAACCGACAGCTGTTGATATCCGTCGCGCTCTGCGATTGTTACGCCATAGTATTATGCTTTGGCTTGTCACACTCGTTGTTATCTCAGGTTTAACTTATTATGCTTGATCATGGTGGTAATATCTATTCTATGGCAAAAAAATATGCCAGACCAATTGCTGATTGTCTGGATTTATCGACCGGTATCAATCCTAATAGTTGGACAGTTCCCACCGATCTTCCTCCGTCAATTTGGCAGCAATTACCACAAGATAATGATGGCTTATTATCGAGTGCACAACGCTATTATCAATGTGAATCACTATTGGCAGTGGCGGGTTCACAAGCGGCTATTCAGGCATTACCTTATTGTCGTATCAAAAGTCGTGTTGGCATACTCTCACCTGCTTATGCTGAACACCATCATGCCTGGCAACAAGCTGGTCATACAATTGTGATCTTAGATCTCACTACTATTGAGCAACAAATCGCTAGCTTAGATGTGTTGATTATTATTAATCCTAACAACCCAACTGGCGATACATTTAGTGTTAAGCAATTACTGAACTGGCATCACCAACTTGCCAAAAAGAAGGCTTGGTTAATTGTTGATGAAGCCTTTATTGATATAACGCCTGAATTGAGTTTAAGCTCCATTTGTCCTCAACCTGGTTTAATTGTCTTGCGTTCGATCGGTAAGTTTTTTGGCTTGGCAGGGTTACGGGTAGGCTTTGTGCTTGCCGATAATGCGCTATTATCTCAACTAAAAGAGTGCCTAGGCCCTTGGCCAATTGCCACATCATCACGTTATATTAGTCAAATGGCTTTAGCTGATAGCGCGTGGCAAGTAACAACCCGACAGCAGTTATTGGCTATGGAACGACGACTACAAAAGCTACTTGAACATTATCACTTATTCAGTACGGGATGTGCTCTATTTCAATGGCTACAAACAGACCATGCTGCCAGCATCTATCATCAACTTGCACAACAAGGCATTCATACACGCTTATTTGACTCACCATCAAGCATACGATTTGGTTTACCCAAAACAGAATATGATTGGAATCGCTTAGAAACAGCATTACAACAGGTGAAGCTATCATGACGACTACTCTTATGATTCAAGGCACCAGTTCCGATGCTGGCAAAAGCACCGTGGTAACAGCACTATGTCGCTGGTTACAACGTAAAAACAAGGTGGTTGTACCTTTTAAGCCACAAAATATGGCATTAAACAGTGCCGTGACTATTGATGGCGGAGAAATTGGCCGCGCTCAAGCTGTACAGGCGCAAGCCTGCAAGCTTGAACCGCATACGGATATGAATCCCGTATTATTAAAACCGAATAGTGATACCGGTGCGCAGGTCATTATTCATGGTCATGCTATCAACACGATGGAAGCACAAGATTATCATCATTATAAAAGCACGGCGATGTCTGCAGTATTGGAGTCGTATCAACGACTTCGCCAACATTATGATTATATTATTGTTGAGGGCGCAGGCTCACCTGCTGAAATTAATTTACGTGATCATGACATTGCCAATATGGGATTTGCTGAGGCTGTTGACTGCCCCGTTGTTTTAGTCGCCGATATAGATCGAGGCGGTGTCTTTGCCCAGCTGGTTGGTACATTGGAACTGCTATCCCCTTCTGAACAAGCCAGAATAAAAGGCTTTATCATTAATCGTTTTCGAGGTGATATTAGCTTACTAACATCCGGTTTGGAATGGCTGGAAAATAAAACCGGAAAGCCAGTTATTGGTGTGCTTCCTTATTTATCAGACTTTCATCTTGAAGCAGAAGATGCCATTAATAGCCAACAAGTTATACAACAGGCTAATTTCAAGGTTGTGGTATTGACCTATCCTCGCATTAGTAATCACACTGATTTTGATCCCCTGCGGCTTCATCCACAAATAGATTTACAATTTATAGCACCAAACCAAGCTATTCCCCAAGCTGATCTTATTATATTGCCGGGTTCTAAAAGTGTGATTGCCGATCTCAACGCCTTAATGGAATATGGCTGGCAGCATGCGATTTATAAACATTTACGTTATGGTGGCAAAGTCATCGGCATCTGTGGTGGTTTCCAAATGTTAGGCACAACGATAGCTGATCCAGACAGGATTGAGGGCTCAATTCGTCAATGTGATGGATTACAACTACTGGACATAAATACAATACTAAAACCTGACAAACAACTGCGTAATGTAAGTGGCACCTTATCTTTTAATCATGCCAAAGTGACGGGTTATGAAATTCATGCAGGCATTACTGAGGGACGTGCTTTGCAAAAGCCCGCATGTTATCTCCACGACCATGCTGACGGCGCTATAAGCGATGATAATCTTATTTTGGGTAGCTATATCCACGGTATATTTGAACAAAGAGAAGCCTGCAAAGCCCTGCTTGATTGGGCTGGTTTTAACGGTTTTGAACCCATAGATTATCATGCCGTGCGTGAACGTGATATTGATCGATTAGCTGATTTGATTGATCACTATTTAGATAGCGATTACCTTACTGAGCTACTCGCAACACAGGATAAAAATTAATGGCTACCACCCTTATTCTCGGCGGCGTAAAATCTGGTAAAAGTGCGCTGGCTGAACAATTAGCACTAGACTCCAAGTTAGCCGTAACGTATATTGCCACGGCATCGGCCGATGATAGTGAAATGCAACAGCGTATCACTCAACACCGCCAGCGTCGCCCATCACATTGGCAGACAATTGAAGAGCCTATTCATCTTGCTAAAATAATCAGCAAACACGCTAACACAAGGCAATGCATACTCGTCGATTGTTTAACCTTATGGCTAACCAACTTATTGATGCTAGATAATGATGCCATATTAAAAAGAGAGATAGACGTTCTAGTCTCAGTTATTAAAACAAACAAGACTGCACTGATTTTAGTCAGTAATGAAGCCAATATGGGGATCATGCCATTAGGTGAATTATCTCGTCGTTATTGTGATGAGGTAGGTGTCTTGCACCAAAGAATTGCACAATGTGCCGATAATGTCATTCTCACCGTTGCGGGGCTGCCTCACATTCTAAAAGGGAAATTACATGCCTAATTTTCAACACTGGCTAGCCTTGCCAGTTAAAGACGTAGATATTGATTCTCATAATGCTGCTTTTGCACATCAACAACAACTTACTAAACCAGCTGGTTCACTAGGTCAACTAGAAAGTATTGCAATCAAATTAGCAGGCTTGCAGGCAACCGCTATGCCAAGTGTGGACAATGTACAAATTACGGTATTTGCTGCTGATCATGGAGTTGTCGAACAAGGTGTTTCGGCATTTCCTCAATCTGTAACTGCAGAAATGATCCGAAATTTTTCTGCTGGTGGTGCTGCAATCAGTGTATTAGCAAAAGAAAACAATGCCCGTTTATCTGTTATTAATCTAGGCACAGTTGATCCACTAGAACCGCTTGAGAATGTTGAAGATGCCAGAATAAGTTCTGGCACCCGCAACTTTTATATAGAACAAGCCATGACCCAACACCAATGCCAACAGGCCATGCTTGTTGGCGCAGAGCATATTAACAGTTTGACTGAAAATGCTGTCCAGCTCTTTATCGGTGGTGAAATGGGCATTGGTAATACCACATCGGCTACTGCCATTGCCTGTGCTCTTCTTAACAAGA
>Ga0256840_1000005_pt1 | contig 144882 bp, 125 predicted proteins | sample 355202metaG_FD_185969 | JGI IMG/M metagenome (GOLD analysis project Ga0256840, IMG submission 185969) | Hydrothermal vent microbial communities from Mid Atlantic Ridge, Atlantic Ocean - 355-202 | ecosystem: Environmental > Aquatic > Marine > Hydrothermal vents | place: Atlantic Ocean: Mid... | reverse complement strand
TGCCGATGATAGTGTGGATTTATCCATGCGAAAGTAGGGAATTGCCAAGCGCTTATTCTAAAAACCCAGTCTAATCACTAGACTGGGTTTTTTTTTGCCTTTTATTTTGCTAGGAAAGGTAAAATGTCTAAATATCTTCTTAACTTATTAATAGGTAGCTCATGCTAAATGAAATAACTCTTAGTCGTTTAGATTATGCTTTTGCTCGCTTCTTAACTCAGCAAAGTGGGCTAAAAGATGAGCAAGGCAAACAGTTTGCAGCAATAGTGGCTAAGTTATCGTATGCTCAGAGCCAAGGGCATAGTTGTTTTCAGTTAAGTGAAGCTGAGCTAACTGTAGTGCTGAACTCAGGTATGGCTGATGAAACTGGTACGCTACCTTTGGTATTGGAAGACAGGCAACTATATCTACAGCGTTATTGGAGCTATGAGTGTCAACTAGCGGAGAAATTAGTTAGTTTGATGAGGGCAGATTCTTTACTGAGTGGTTCTTCTGAGGTATTTGATCGATATTTTCCTGTTATTGACAGTATTAACTGGCAAAAGGAAGCGGCGATTACAGCTATAAAGTATCCGTTTACTATTATAACAGGTGGGCCGGGCACAGGAAAAACAACAACAGTGGTTAAAATTCTAGCGTTGTTACAGGAATTTTCAGAAATTCCTTTAAATATCATGCTTGCAGCACCTACTGGAAAGGCTGCTATGAGGCTGCAAGAATCTATCGGGAAAAGTAAAAATGATTTAGATTGTTCTGAGGGGTTAAAGGAAATGATTCCTGAACAAGTTGTCACGATTCATCGTTTACTTGGAGCAAGGCCGCCATCGCCCTATTTTAAATATAATGCTGATTCACCTCTAGCCTGTGACATTGTTGTGGTCGACGAAGTATCGATGATTGATTTACCTTTAATGACTAAATTGGTCAACGCTTTAAAAGTAAATGCACGGCTTATTTTATTAGGTGATAAAGATCAGCTAGCATCCGTGGAAACAGGAACGGTATTGGCTGATTTAACGAATGCTTTGCCTGAGTACACGCAGGAGCTGAAAGTTTCTTACCGTTTTTCTGGACATATAAAAACTTTCGCTGAAGCAATTAATCATCAGGAAGCTGATTTAGCTTGGGAATTATTAACAAAGAATTACGCAGAAGTTTGTTTTTTAAAAGAGGATTTAATTGAGTATATCGCTAATAAGCAAGTCGCTTATTTACAGCTTATTTCTGAAAATGCCGACTTTACAGAATGTTATGCGGTTTTTAGTGATTTTCAAGTGCTATGTGCAACGCGGCAGGGTTTATATAGTGTCGATGATATTAATTTTCGAGTGGTTCAAGCGCTGATAGAGCAGCGACTTATCAAAAGTTCGGGTGATTGGTATAGTGGTCGACCTATCATGATTACGCAAAATGATGCAGTTCTGCAGTTATATAATGGCGATATAGGTATTTGTATGCCTGATACTGAAAATCGCGGACAATTAATGGTTTTTTTCTTACATGCTGATGGTGCCGTTAGAAAGTATTTACCTGCGCGCTTGCCTTATTGTGAAACTGTTTTCGCTATGACTATACATAAAAGTCAAGGCTCAGAGTTTGATGAAGTGTTATTGGTATTGCCGGAAGTGATTAACCCAATATTAACTAAAGAGCTTATTTATACAGGAATAACGCGCGCTAAAACCACGCTAAAAATGGTGACTAATAAAGAGGTATTCTTACAAACAATTAAACGTAAAGTTGAGCGTTTTAGTGGGCTTGCAGAGAGGATTAAGAAAATAGCTTGAGATGAAAGCTCAAGCTATTAGCTTGATGTTGAGGCTATGTTGAAATATGTTCTTCCATTTCAGCAACACGTTTTTCTAGGTCTTCTAGCTTAGTGCGGGTTTTAGCTAAGACACCTTTTTGTACTTCAAATTCCTCGCGAGTCACTAAATCCATTTTACCCAAAGCACTTTGTAAAATAGCGCGAAAATTCTTCTCTAAGTCTTCTTTAAAGTTATTTAAGCCGGGAGGAATAGCATCGCTTAAACGGCTAGCGATATCATCAATTGATTTTGGATCAAACATAAAAAATTCCAGTAGTGTTGTAAATAAAGCTTAGCTTAAACTAAGCCAGAATTGGTAACAGAGACATATTCGCGACAAATCTTTTCAATATCTGCTTGGCTCAATGGCTGCTGCATTAATAAACAATAATAGTGATCATTTTCTTCACTGAAAGTAATACAGTTTTTGCATTGGCCAAAGCTACTGGTGCCATTGACATTTTGTAAGGCAACGAGCGCCTCATAAAGTGCGGCACTAATGGAGTCAAACTGTTTATTTTCAATAGCTTGTTCTGCTTTAGTAAAGACATCAAAAGGGGTAATACTGTGTAATAGTGCTTTTCCCTCAGGTAGAACCTTCAGGTGTACGATACGTTTATCAGTATCATCTTGTTTTTTTTCAATAAACCCTTTCCGCACTAAAACTTGTAACGTTTGTGAAACGGTACCTTTAGTTAAGCCTAAGTAATCTGTGACAGCGGCTGGAGAGTCACTGAACCGATTGCAACTGGCTAAATAGTCTAGCGTTTGCACATGGACGGGTTGTAGCCCTAACGCAGAATATTTTTTACGCTGCTCAGCCCTTAGTAGCGTGCTGATACGCTCAATTAATTTTAAAGTGGTTAAATTATGCATGGCTGTATTTTAGCATCACTTAGAGTAGGTATAAACTAAAGCGGGTGTTTTTTAAGAGTACCCTTTATTTTCGCTAACTCGCTATTAATAAGTAAAATTACTGACAAACTAAACCCAAACCATAAAATTATGCGTATTATTCACACTGCCGACTGGCATCTAGGTCGTATTTTACATAATGTTTCTTTGCTTGAAGATCAGCAACAGATACTCGAACAATTAAAAGTTGAAATTATGAGGGGGCTGCCGGATGCTCTCATTATTGCTGGTGATATTTATGATAAAGCCATCCCATCTGAAGGTGCAGTGCGCTTATTAGAGAGCTTTATTAACCATGTGAGCGGGAGTTTAGCAGTGCCAGTTATTATGATTAGTGGTAATCATGATAGTGGGCCACGTCTGAGTTTTGCTTCTACACTACTGGAAAAAGCGCAGGTATATATTATAGGTAAAGCGAGTATCGAAATTCAACCTGTTGTCTTAAACGATGTGCATGGAGAGGTCTATTTTTACCCTTTAGCTTATTTATCCCCCATTGCTGCGCGTTCATTATACCAAGATAGTGAAATATTGACGCATCAGGATGTGATTCAGCGACAAGTAGCCCGCATTATTGAGCAACATCCTAAAGGTAAACGGAGCGTGCTAATTATTCATGAATTTGTTATTGGTGGCGAAGTAAGTGATTCAGAGCGGCAATTATCGGTAGGAGGCACGTCACATATTGAAGCCAATATACTCAGTCAATTTGATTATGTAGCGATGGGGCATTTACATCAGGCGCAACGTGTAGGTTATGATCATGTGCGCTATTCTGGCTCCTTGCTTAAATACAGTTTTAGCGAAGTGAAACATAATAAAGGCATAACGGAAGTGACTTTCGATGCCAATGGTTTTGTGAGCAGCCTACATATTCCTTTAAAGCCCGCACGAGATATGCGTACTGTACGAGGTACGTTGACCAATATATTAGAGCAAGCACATTTAGATACTCAGCGTGATGATTTTATTCGCGCCGAGTTGGAAGATAAAGAAGGCTTGCATGAGCCTATGCGCCGTTTAAAAGACATGTACCCTAATGTGTTGGAAATTAAACATTTGAGCAAAACTAATCAAAATGCAGCGCAAACAGAAACAAGCTTTCAAGAATTACAAAAGCAAGATATAAGCGAATTATTTGCCGAATTTTACCAGCATATTTGTGCTGAAGAATTGAACGAAGGGCAGCAGAAATTAGTTGCAGATGTCGTTGAACAAATAGCCAACGACAGTCATTAAAGGAATAAGACATGAAACCATTGAAACTTAAAATGCAGGCCTTTGGGCCCTATGCCGGAACTGAAATAATTGACTTTCAATTATTAGGCGAGCGAAATTTATTTTTAATTACCGGTGATATAGGCGCAGGTAAAACCACCATTTTTGATGCTATTTGTTGTGCTTTGTATGGCGAAACTTCCGGTGGTGAAAGAAAAGTGGAAGAAATGCGTTCGCATCACGCGTTCTCAAGTATTAGTACAGAAATCACTTTAGATTTTGCCATGCAAAGTGATTTATTCCGAGCCTACTTTTCGCCTAAGCAACAAGTCGCTAAAAAGCGTGGCGATGGCGAGACTGAGCAAGCAGTAATTTCAGCTTTATATAAACTGGATGAGATAGATCAGCCTTCTGAAGAAGCGACTTTAATTGCAGAAAGTATTACCCAGACTAAAAAAGATATTAAAGCGTTACTAGGGTTTGATGTAAAACAGTTTCGCCAAGTGATGATGTTGGCACAAGGAAAGTTTCGGGAGTTATTAAGTGCAGATTCAGATAAGCGGGAAGAAATACTAAAAACCCTAGTTGATACCGAATTTCTTGCTTTATTTGCCAGCCGATTAAAAACATTAGCCGTGGAAAGTAAGCAGCAAGTCGATCACTTAGAAGCACAAATTAATGGCCTACTGAAAAGTGAGAATGTGGATAATGTTTTGCATTTAAAACCTCAATTAGAGCTTATTGAACAGCAATGCGCACAAGCCATTGAGCAGCTTACAGAAGCAGAAATACAGCGCGAGCTAGCAGAAACGGGCCTTAATCAAGCGATCGCCTTAGATAAATTGTTTAAGCAACAACAAAGCTTAATGACAGACCAGCAAGTTTTAGCTGAACAAAAAGATAAGATAGCTGATATTACAAAAGTATTGAAACGTAACAGCGAAGCAGAAAAGCTATGGTCAGATTTTTGTCTTTATATTGCCGCAGACAAAGCCGCAATTAATGCAAATACGGAGCTTCAGAATGCTGAAAAAAGTTTTCAAGAGTGTACGGGTATAGCGACAAAAACAAAGGCAGAATTGAATAAATTGGAGCTAGATCAGCCCGCTCAAGAACATAGAATAGCTGAACGCCTAGAGCTAATTCATATCAATAAATCCTTGATTACACTTGCCAGCGATAAACAGCGCTATCACGAAGCGCAACTGATATTTAACGCAGCGAATGATGCTTTAATTTTAGTGGAAATAGGACTTAAAGGTCAGCGTACCGAGCTAGAAGATACTGAATTAAAGTTAAATGCCCTGAGCGGTTGTGAATCAGCATTAATAACAACACAGCATCAAGGCGAGCAAGCGCGAGAGCAATTAAAGCAACTGCAAGCGATAGAACAAAAGCAACAAGAATTGCAGCAAGCTCAGCGTATTGAGCAAGACTTACAGAGCCAACTAACACAGCATAATGAACAAGTTTTAATGCTAGACAATGCTTTACAGTCACTAGAGCAAGCGCGCTGGCAGGATATGGCATCATTATTAGCAAGTAAACTTGAGCATGAGCAGGCGTGTTTAGTTTGCGGTAGTCATAGTCATCCTGAGCCGGCAATAGCGCCTGACCATATTCCGTCAGATCAGCAAATAAACAAGGCAAAACAAGCATTAAATGCAGCACAACAAAAGCAAGCAGATACTCAGCAGGCATTAAATAGCCAAAGCCAGACTTTAGCCGGTATTGTTAGCGTCTTAGCTGAATTGCAAAAAGCGACCCCCGATAACAATGTCAGCATTGTTTCAGCTGAAGAGAAAATTAACGGGCTTACTGAGCAATATAAAGTTATTAACAAGCAAGTTAAACAAAAAACCAGCTTACAGAAAATGCTGTTTGATTTTAAACAAAGTATCAAAGCAAGTGAGGAAGGTTTAAGTAAAAAGCAACTCGAGCTTGCGGCTCATAAAAAACAGCAGGATACTCTAGAAGGGCAAATCAATACGTATACTAGCGCTATTCCAGAGCATTACCAAAATAAAAGTAATTTGAATGTTGAAATAAAAAATATTGATCAAGCCATTAAATCGTTCGAGCAACAATTACAAACTTTAACTAATGCAGACCAAACCGCACAAAAGCAGCTCAATACAGTCAGTGGTGGTTTGTTCAGTGCACAAACACAACAGAAAAAGGCTGTTGATGATTTTAATGTGCAACAGCAGCTAATTGAAACAGCCATCAATCATTCTTCATTTAGTGGTTTAGCCGAACTTAAAGCCGCCAAATTAGACGAATCCGAGCTTATCAATAAAACTGAGAAAGTAGCAAGTTATCAACAGAAAACGCAAACGATTACTGCGCAACTAGAAGGTTTAATTCCGCAATTAAAAGATAAAATTCAACCGGATTTAGTTACTTTAAATACACACTACGAGCAAGCTAAAAAGCTTAAAGATGAATTATTCAAAGCACAAGTGCAAGAGCAAGAGCGCTTTAAAGTGCTGGATAATTTAATTAAAAAAATTGCCAAGGAAGAAGATAAATTAATAGTAGTCATTAAAGACCATGAACAAAAAAAGCATCTTTCCCAAATTGCTAATGGTTCAGGCTACCAAGGCAGCCGGCTCAGTTTTAGTCGTTATTTATTGAGCCGATTATTAGACGATATTTTACGTGTCGCCTCGTATCGCTTAGATATTATGAGTGATGGACGCTATCAGTTAAAAAGGAAAATGACTCAAAGCAATAAGCGGTCAGCTTTTGGTTTAGATATAGAGTTAAGCGATACTTACACAGGGGGCACACGTTCTGTACATACTTTTTCTGGTGGTGAAGGTTTTTTGGCCTCACTCGCTTTGGCATTAGGTTTAAGTGAAGTTGTGCAAAACAATATTGGCGGCATCCAGTTGGACACTTTATTTATTGACGAAGGTTTCGGCTCACTAGACAGCACTGCGCAGGAGCAAGCGATTAACATACTGACTTCACTCAGTGGTGATGGGCGTTTAGTCGGTGTAATTAGTCACGTTAACGAGCTAAAAGAGCGTATTGATGCGCAATTAGTGATCAGTAAAACGGTAAATGGGAGTTCGACAGAGTTTATTTTGTAGTAGCGCTGACTCAGGGTACTTGCTGCTTAAAAAAATGTCTATTGAAATGTAAGGGGTTACTTGACCACTACACTATGAATGTCCTCATTACTATCCACAAAATTTAACCATTGTTCGGCGGACTTTTGCGTTTTTCGATATTTTTTAGCTTTTTGAAATGCCTTTTTTGCTGCAGATAGTTGTCCTGTTTCATAGCGACTCATGCCCAGTAAAATATAAGCTTCACCAGGGTTCTTTAAGCCTCCTTTATCTAGGGCTTTATTGATTGCTTGAATTGCCTCATGCCAATGCTCTTGCTCAACATGAATACGGGCTAGCTGTAAATATAGCCTACCTTTTTTATTTAAGGCAGAGGCTTTTTCGAGCGCTGTAATCGCTTGTTTATATTCTCTTGCATTAGTCCATGCATTCGCTAACAGCTCCCAATGAGCTGAGCTTTTTTTGATACGTTGGCTGTCCAGTTCTTTGCTTAATAAGTTTGCTGCTTGATAGGGCTGTTTATTGTGCATATATAAATTAAACAGCTGTAAAATTTGTGCCTCAGTTTGGAGGTAGCCTTTTTTGTAAGCAAGGTCTTGGATAATGAGTGCTTGCTTAAATTGGCTTAATTGTTGATATACTGTTGCGAGTTGTAGCCAATAAGCTTTTTTATCGGGATAATTAGCAACTAGCTTTTTTAAAATACGGGCTGCAGCTGAGTAATTTCCTAATTCATAGTGCAAAGCAAGATTTAATTGAAACCAACTTTCACGTGGTTTTTTTGATAGCCTAATGGCTTGTTCTATATAAGGTAAAGCTTTACGATATTGTTTTAATTGCGTATAAGCATTAGCCAGTAACACCAAAATTTGTTGATCTACACTTTTAGGGTTTTTTTGTACCCAGGGCTGTAAGACTTTAATGGCTTTTTGGTATTGTTCACTAGCTATGTAAAGCTGCCCCAAATTAAGCAAGGCTTGCTGTTTCTGTTGCCCAGGTAAAGTTTGTGTAGCAAGGCATTGCTCTAATAATTTAGCTGCCCGTATATAATTATTTTCCAACGCATAAACAGAGGCCAAACTACGTAAAGCCAGTGCTTGCTCATAGCTTTTATTTTTTAATTTGGGAATTATTTTTTCTAGTTTTTTGCGTGCTTGTGGATAAGCTTGGCTGCTAATTAGCTCTTCGGCTTTAGTTAATTGCTTGTATAGCCACGGAGAAATGGGTGGGACTTTTTCGTCTGCCGCTTGTGCCGGTATGACAGTAAGTAATCCTAGGATGATAAGCACGACCTTTAGGCCTTGATGAATATAGTTTCTCATCGGGACAGCTTAAATTCTAAAGTTTGTACCGCACGTTGCTCTTGTGCTTCACCCGCGATAATAAGCGGTTTAAATTTCCAGCGTTTAATGGCTTTTAATGCAGCTCGATTAAAGACCGAACTTGGTTTTGCATCAATAACCACAGCATCTTTCACCGTTCCTTCCGTGGTAATCGTGAATTCAATTTTTACCCAGCCTTGAATACGCCGATTGGCGGCACGCATGGGGTATTCTGGTGGAATTCTTACTAAGGGGATAACGCTAGTGCTGATAGCTCCGGCACCCATTTTTATATTCTGACCGCTGAGTACCGAGCCGCTAAAATTACTGTTTTGCAAGGGAATATCTAGGTTTGGTACATCCATATCTAGTGCAGTCACTTTAGACACTTGGGCGGTATAAGCCTGCATCTTTGGTGGTGTAGGGCGTTTTTTAGGTTTAGGCGGGTTGGGTATTCGCCTTTCTTTGGTTTGAATTTGTGAGTCTTGTTTTAAGCGGACAAATTCAGTCATGTGCACATTATCGGTTTTCTTGAAGCTTTGCTGATTATTCATCACCATATATTGCATACCCCAAAACAGTGCAAGTGCAATAATAACTCCTGAAAGCAAAGAGAAGGCAATACGAATCACTGTGATTCCGATTGTGTAGCGATAGAGGCATTCATAATACCCGCTAAACGAATTTGATCCATAACTTGAACTAAGACGTAGGTTTTAGCCTCTCTATCAGCAGCAATAACGACAGAACCTAAAGGATTTTCTGCATGTAAGCGGGCGATATTGGCACGTACTGCGCGAATATCAACTTGACGTTTATCAATCCAGATATCGCCGTTGGATTTAATGCCGACAATAATATTGCCTTGCTCTTTAGTCTCTGCCGTTTTTGCGCTAGGGCGGTTAACGTCTATCCCTGACTCTTTAACGAATGAGGTTGTGACAATAAAGAAAATTAGCATGATAAAGACGATATCTAACATCGGTGTCATATCGATATCAGCACTTTGATCAACGGAGGAACGGCTACTTCTACGGCGCATAATGAGTATCAGGTAATTAATGATATTTTAATAAATCAGCCAGATGATGCGATTCATCACTGACACGCTCTTCGATAAGCTTACTGAAATACAGGCCAGATATGGCAATAACCATGCCAGCCATGGTGGTAATAGTGGCTTTAGAAATACCTGATGCCATAGCACGAGCATTACCATTACCTGTTACGGACATAACATCAAATACGTGAATCATACCGACAACAGTTCCTAATAGGCCGAGCATCGGACATAAAGCAATGAGTACTTTTATTAGCGGAACACCTTTGTGCATTCGAATAAGGACTTCAGAAATCATGGCTTTACGAATAAATAGGGCATGTGCAGAGTTTTTATCTTCACGTTGATTCCAGCTTGCAATACATTGGGCGCGTATTTTTGGATACAGTTGCTTAAAAAATAGCAGGCGCTCAATAATTAAGCACCATAAAATAATCGCTACACCTAAGATCAGCCATAATACATCACCGCCCGAATACAGGAAATTGTTAATGTCTTCCAGGAATTCTAGTTGTTCAGACATTATTTACCTGCGCGACGGCTCATGATACCAGCACTTTGCTCGTCTAAAATTTGTACTAAAGTACGGCTACGCGAAGCGAGTAAGTTATGTATAAATAATAATGGCATAGCGACACTCAAACCTAGCATGGTGGTAACTAGGGCTTGAGAGATACCATTCGCCATTAATTTTGGATCGCCTGTACCAAATAAGCTAATCGACTGGAAAGTTGCAATCATTCCCGTTACTGTACCTAATAATCCTAATAAAGGTGCGACAGCTGCTAAAAGTTTAATTAGCGATAAGCCTTTTTCTAGAGCAGGAACTTCACGGGTAATCGCTTCATCCAGTATCAGCTCAAGGGTTTCTATATCTTGTGCAGGGCTTTGTTCGGTGGCATTTAAAATTCGCCCGAGTGGGTTGTCGTTGCTTGCCGTAGGGTTATTAATTTGTTTTTGTATTTTACTTCCCGTCAGCATCAAAATAATTAAGCGTATCAACGCGTAGGTAAAGCCTAGGCCACCTAAAGCCAAAATAATATAACCGATGACCCCACCTTGATCAATGCGCTCTTGCGTATTGGGGGTTTGAATCAGCATGCTAAGCAAGACACCACGAGTTGGGTCGATTGCTATGGGCATTTGACCTGAAGTCGCTTGACTAAAGGGGATGACAAAATCAAGGTATTTGCTTGCGGGTTGGCGTGCTAAGGTCACTAGCATTTCTGTTTCTGGTGAGTAACGTAAATACTTGCCTTGCGCTAATGCATTGAATGCACCGATCCGAATCACTTCTGCTTCTTCGCGGTTACCATTTGCAGACTCAATAGTACGTTTAAAACGAACAACTTTACCGGTTTCAGTCATTTCATGCTGCAATGTAAACCATAAGGATTCCAGTTGCTCTATCGTGGGTAGAGCTTTGCTATTGATGATGCTATCTAGTTTTTCAGTACGATTTGGGTACTGAGCGGAAACGAGTGAACTTAATAAATCTACGTTTAAATCACCCGCAGCTTGGCGAGCAACACCGAATAACTCACCTAATTCACCACTGCTTTCTTTAAGTTGTGTTTCTAGCTTACTGAGCAACTCTTCATTGCTTTGTAAGTGAGCTTTTAATTGTATGCTGAGCTTTTCTTGTTTGCTTAATTGGGCTTTAGCGGCATCTAATAGCTGTTGTTGCGTTTGTTTCTCGGCAAGAAACTCGGCTTCACGTGCCCGATTAATTTTGCGTTCAATTGATTGACTTTGTTTTACGTTGCGTAAGAGCTGATCTAGGCTTTGATATTCTGCCCAAAGACTGTTTGATTGTAAAAAAAGCAAGAAAAAATAAAGAGCTAATCTCATTGCACTGCCTCCGATGCTGCAGAAACAGGTAATGTTAATAAGTCTGGTGCTGCTTCTTTGCGTGCAATGCGTAAGCCGTAGCGTATTGCATTGCGATATTTATTGGCTAAAGGTTCCCAGCGTTTTTCAGTTTTATTCCAAAAACCAGTCTCACTTGCATCAAGGCGCTGATAATACAAAGCAATACGACCAAGACGTAAGAAGTCTACTGAGCTAATAACACCATTTAATTCAATATTGGCGCGGTAAGCTTCTATGGTATTGCCGTAATTATTTTCGATTTGATAAGCTTCAATAAGGCGACGGAACTTTTCTGCATTAGTCACGTCCGCGCGGGTCATCATGCTTTTTAAGCTGGCAATACGTTGTTGACGTTCTTTGGGTAAAAAGGGTAAATCAAGTTGGACAAATTGTTCCAGGCTAGTTTGCATATTTAAAATCAGTGGCACAATTTCTCGCTGCGTAATTTCAATTTCTTGCAGCTGTTGTTCTAAAGAGGCTTTTTCTGCCTCCTGAGAATCGAGTAAGTCTTTTAAATACGCATTGTAAGTAAGTAAGGTTTTTGTTTGGTGTGTGATTGATCGATACTGCTCTAACATTTTACGCGTACGGTCATCTAAGGCATTAATTTTAGACTGTGATTTCACTGCACGGGTGTGCATTGTAGCGTCTGTATTTATAGCTTGCGAGAGAGGGTTGGCATTAGCAAATAGTGTACACAGGCTTAATGCCGTGGAGAGGGTAATCAGTTGAAGCTTATGAGATAAAAAAAGCATAGAAGAGGAAGGCAGCTGATAAAGAAAATTCTTGAAACTTTAGCATATTGAGAATAAATCGCAATAGGTCATTTGACACATAAAGAAAACCTGAGCCGTATATTTTTTAAAAGTACAACAGTCTCGGAATAAACTATAAAAATATAAGACCAGTAATGACTTAAAAGCAAGCCGTTACATTGTTTTTATAAATTTCTACTTTAAGGAGTGTGGTACTGCTTTCATCTGTAATTATAAGGAATCACCAATAGTGCGTTGATAAAAAGGCCATTTTTTAACATGTAAATACTGTCTTATAGGTGATTTAATAATTGATACGCATAAGGCAATCGAAAATAAACACCAAACGGCTGCAAACTCATTTGGGTCGTCTGTTAATGCATCTGAAAGTATTGGTCCAACCAGAAGATGGAACAGAACAAAGCGATATGAGCCATAAAGGAATGGCATGTAAAAGCCGATCCAAAGATAAACAAAGCCATGTAAGCCACCTTCAAACCCTGGTAGCCATGAGACGGGGGGTGACATAATATCATTTAATGGTATCTGCCATGCTATATGCCATGCGCCAGAAGTTGAGCATATTTGTGTGCCACAAACTGCCTCGGTACCAATAACGCAGAGTCCTGCCCATGCAAATGGCATCATCTTAACAATCATTGCTAATGCCGCAACTGCACACAAAGTATACACGGTGGTTCTTATTTTTAGCTTAACGCTTTCAGGGATAAAGTACATTGCCACCATATTAATAAAAAAGGGCTGAAATGCAATGTGCAGATAACCAAAGAGCGTCAGTATCTGGTTGGTGGGTGAGTTACATTCGTCAATATAAACATAAGTGGCAGCTTGTAATAATTCCATTAACGCAAAAAAGGTTAATGGAATCCAAAGTTCTTTGGACTCTCTTTTAGAAGCAACATAGACAGCTGTTCCTAGTCCAATTGTTGCTAAAACTGCGGACGCTTCTCCACTCCAACACATACCAAACCTCAAATAAATTATTATTATTTTAAAAGCGAAAGGCTGAGCACAGCCAAACGATTGCTTGGACTTGCTCAGCCTTAAAGACCTATTAAGTTTTACCTAATAGTTTTGTACTATGCTCACCAAACTATAAAGCATCACCGACTGTACGTTGATAGTAAGGCCATTTTTTTACATGTAAATATTTTCTGATAGGCGATTTAATCACTGAAACACATAAGGCAATAGAGAATAAGCACCAAACTGCTGAAAATTCATTAGGGTCATCAGTCGTTAAATCAGCAATCATAGGGCCGATTAAGTAATGAAAGCCAACAAAGCGCCATGATCCATAGATAAGGGGTAAGTAAAATGCTATTAAAATATAGACAAAGCCATGTAAGCCCCATTCAAAGCCAGGTAGCCAAGAAACAGGGGCGGACATAATGCCATTTAGCGGCATTTGCCAAGCAATATGCCATGCGCCTGAAACGGAGCAAATTTGCTCTCCACAGAAACCTTCTTGACCAATATTACATAAACCTGCCCATGCAAAAGGGAACATTTTTACAATCATTGCTAAAGCGGCAACGGCACAGAAAGTATAAACTGTGGTTCTTATTTTTAGTTTGACGCTCTCGGGGATAAAATACATTGCCACCATATTAACAAAGAACGGCTGGAAGGCTATATGAAGATAGCCAAACAATGTAAGTATCTGATTTTGAGGGGAACTACAGTCATCAATGTAGACATAAGTCGCTGCTTGTAACAGCTCCATTAATGCAAAATAGGTTAATGGAATCCATAATTCCTTAGACTCCCCTTTTAGTGCAACATAAGTTGCTGTTGCCAGTCCAACGGTAGCTAAAACCCCAGATGCTTCCCCACTCCAACACATATCTAAAGACCCCTAGTAAAATATTATTATTTTTTATTGTAAAACTTTGTAATTATACCTTATTCTATTGAATCAACGCTTATATTGTTGCTCTATTTTAGAGGGGGCAGATTTTCTTGGGTCGGGAGTGCTTAAGAAGAGGGTAGGCATAAAAAAAGCAGCTATGAGCTGCTTTTTTAAAGAACAAGAGTTATTCTTTTTGCGGTTCAAAGTTACGAAATTCTTTGCCAGTATAAACCTGCCTTGGCCGGCCAATTCGCTGTCCGGGTTCTGCCATCATTTCTAGCCAATGAGATACCCACCCAGATGTGCGAGCAATGGTAAACATTACTGTAAACATATCAACTGGAATATTTAAGGCTTTGTAAATAATGCCCGAATAGAAATCAACATTCGGATAGAGCTTTTTCTCGACAAAGTACTCATCTTTTAATGCGTACTCTTCCAGAGCTAAGGCAAGTTCAAATAGTGGGTCATTACCCGGCAGTTGCTCAAGAACTTCATAACACGCTTTGCGAATAATGGTAGCTCGAGGGTCAAAGTTTTTATAAACTCGGTGCCCGAAACCCATTAAACGGAAAGGGTCATTTTTATCCTTAGCTTTCGCAATATACTCAGGAATCCGATCGACTGAACCGATTTCTTCTAGCATACTTAATACGGCTTCGTTAGCTCCGCCATGAGCAGGCCCCCATAGTGCGCCAATGCCTGCGGCAATACAGGCATAAGGATTGGCACCTGTGCTACTCGCTAAGCGTACAGTAGAGGTGCTAGCATTTTGCTCGTGATCTGCATGCAAGATAAATAACAGGTTCAATGCCTTAACAGCAATGGGGCTAATATAGTTATCTTTGTCAATATACTTCTGTGAGGGCAGGGAAAACATCATATTAAGGAAGTTTTCGCAATAACTCAGGTCGGCACGCGGATAAACAAAAGGAAAACCAATCGAGTGACGGTGACAAGCAGCAGCAATAACTGGCATTTTTGCCAGCATGCGCATTGCTGATATACGACGATGCTCAGGATCGTCCATATTTAATTCACTATGATAAAAAGCAGATAAAGAGCCTACAATTCCAACCATCATAGCCATTGGGTGGGCATCATAATGGAAACCATCAATAAAGTTACGCATTGCTTCATGAAGCATCGCGTGCTGCCCAATTTCGTGTTCAAATTCTGCTTGTTCAGTTTTGTTTCCTAACTCGCCATTCATTAATAAATAGGCGACTTCAAGAAAGGAGCAGCTTTCAGCTAATTGGTCTATAGGGTAGCCCCTATACAATAAGACACCTTGCTCGCCGTCAATGTAGGTAATTGCACTTTTGCAACTCGCTGTTGACATAAAGCCGGGATCAAATGTAAATAGGCCCATTTTCTTATTTAGCGTGCTTACATCAACAACAGGCGTACCAATAGTTCCTCTAAGTAAAGGAAAGTCTGCTTCCTTGCCTGTGGAATTATCTTTTATGGTGAATGTGTTTTGTGTCATTGATTATTTCCTGATGCTTGATTGTGCAACAAAGACTATCGCTTATTTGCTATAACGCTTACGGAATTTATCTACACGACCAGCAGTATCAACTACGCGTTGTTTTCCTGTATAGAATGGGTGGCAAGCAGAACATATCTCAATATGTAAATCTTTACCTAATACTGAGCCTGTTAAAAACTCGTTACCACAACCGCAAGTAACAGTGATTTGTTTATATTCTGGGTGGATTTCTGGTTTCATAATGACCTTTAATACGTCTAAAATTCGACTAATATACAATTTTGAACAGAGTATAATACTTCTTTAATAAAGTATCTGCAAGAGATGAATGCTTTTATCTGAATAGTAACACGTATTAAACGGTTTATTCCCAATTTTTGAAAAATTAGTGACCCTGAATGCAGGTATTTGTTTACGAATAGTGAGGTGCTGTTTAATTTAATTTCTGAGATTTGTTAAGTTGTTCTAAGTTTAAGTTAATAACCATCATTACTTGTCGTCAGATCCTTGACTATATGTAAAAATAAACTAATATCAAAACATTAGCATCTCTACTTAATTAAGGATCTTCCATATGGTACCTAAAAGAAATATTGTGGCATGCAGTGCTCTTCTTTTTCTACTCTCACCCCCAGCCTTTTCGAAGTTATTTGACCTTGGTCGAGGGAATAATGGAAATGTGGCGCCATTAGCATCTCCTATTGCACAAGAAGATTTTGCAACCCTTGTTGCTGATAATATTCCTGCCGTCCCAGTCACTGGGAATGTCATGACTAATGATAGTAACGGTACTTCTGCAGCGTTAACTGGCTCCCCTGTCAGCAAATACGGCACTATTATTTTTAATGGCGATGGTAGTTTTAGCTACAGTATTTACCCGAATACACCTGAGATTATGGCGCTAAAGCCGGGTGATGAGATTGTTGATCGATTTAATTATGCTTATTCAGATAATTTCGGTAATAAAGCCTTTTCTACTTTAAATATTAGCATTATTGTCAACGGATTGAATCAGCTTAGAGCGCAAGAAGATTTTGCAACTATTGTCGCTGATAGCGTTCCTGCCGTCCCAGCTACTGGGAATGTCATGACTAACGATAGCAACGGTGATTTTGCAACGTTAACCAGCTCCCCTGCTAGCAAGTATGGTGCTATTATTTTTAATAGTGATGGTAGTTTTAGCTACAATATTTCCCAGAATATACCTGAGATTATGGCCCTAAAGCAGGGTGATGAGATTGTTGATCGATTTAATTACGCTTATTTAGATGATTTCGGTAATAAAGTCTTTTCTACTTTAAATATTAGTATTGTCGTCAGTGGGGCGAATCAGCTTAGCACGCAAGAAGATTTTGTAACCATAGTGGCAAATAAAGCCCCTGAAGTTGCTGGAAATGTCTTAGAGAATGATAATAATGGTGATTTTGCGACATTAATTAGTACTGCTGTTGGTCAGTATGGCTATATTATTTTTAATCGTGATGGTAGTTTTTCTTACACGCTGGATAGTAATTCTCCTGAGGTTATTGCTTTAAAAGCGAGAGAGATTGTTACCGAGCGATTTACTTATCGTTATTTAGATAAGCTTGGTCATAGTGTTGACTCCGTCTTAAATATCACTGTCATTGGTAATCCAGTTGACGGTAGTGGTAATACTATATTTAAGCAACCGGAAGATTCGCCTTTTGATAATGTTGATATAGAATTTAATGACTGGTCTGCTCAGGCGACACCACTTAATTCTGCGCTCAATATTAAAGGCCACTTGCACAACTCGAGAGATAAAGACTGGTATAAAATACCGAGCAACGGTAACGAATCATTGGTCTTTGAAGTTTGTCCGCAAGGCAGTAGCTGTTTTGGGAAAAAAAGTTGGGTTTTGTATATTTTTGATAGTAGCTTGTTGACTACGACTATGGAAAAAAGGGTTTTTCCCTTTAGCCGCTGGCTTGATGAGACTGGGTCTGTTAATGACCTTTCTGGGCAAGCAATAATAAGTTCAAATGCCGGAGCATCTAATCATATGTACTTAGCTTATAGGAAAGGTTTTTTTGATGGTGCTCTTATTGGTGTTGTGGACCCTTGTTTTGGTAGTTTAAATTCTGTCGAAGTGGGTTTGCCAGCCAATCCGAATAATGCTGACGGTACGCCTGTACTTGACGCTGATGGTAAGCCGGTTAAGCCTCAAGATTACCTTATTGCTATTTCATCGCCTTTAAAAGGTGATGGAGAGGGTGACTGTGGTGTGGGTAATGTGGTGCTCAATAAAGCAGATCGTTCTGCGGCAGGAAAGGATGCTGAGGGTAAGGCAAAAACTTACACGACTACAGTAGAGCATATTGTTGTCGCACCTAATAGCGATGACCAGTACACCATAAAAGTAACGAGCACAGGAAGAAATCCTTTATTATCCGCAGAAGCGCAAAAGAAATCATCCGCCTTAGATGCGAAAAGTCGTTCTTTGAAAATACCCAAAATACGCATAGGCGAGCAGCTTTTTAGTGCTAATTTAGAATTAAGGCCTAGCGTAGCGGGGCAACCTTTGCTCTTTTCCGTTGCGGATATTGCGGCATTAGGTGCGGATGCGATTGCCGATGCATTTCAGGCAACTTATAACCCTAGTAATCAACAAGTTGTTTTCCCCCGGGTGACGGTGAGTGATACGGGTGATGCTTATTCGGTTATTTTACAATATCATGCAGCAACGGCTAATACAGCCGCTTGGTTAGAGGTTGTTCAAGCAACGCTAATTAAGTAACCTTTCCTTTGCCACTTGTGCTCAAGTGAAGCAACTTGAGCGCATTTTCTATTTTTCTTATGCGTATCATTACCGTCAACACCAATGGCATACGTGCCGCAGAACGTAAGGGTTTTTTCTCTTGGCTCGCTAAGCAAAATGCAGATTTTGTTTGTATTCAAGAAACTAAAGCACAACCAGACCAGCTGACCGCAGATGTATTTCATCCAGAAGGCTACTATTGCTATTATCATAGCGCACAGAAAAAAGGCTACAGCGGGGTTGCTATTTACACTAAGCATAAGCCCGATAAAGTGATTGAAGGCATGGGGTTTGATGATATTGACAGCGAAGGTCGCTATCTGGAAGTACAAATCGGCAAGCTGAGTGTTATCTCTTTATATCTCCCTTCTGGCAGCTCTAAAGAAGAGCGACAGGTCTTTAAATACGATGTGATGGATCGTCTTATGCAGTATTTGCAGACGCGTATTAACGATGGGCGTGACTATATTATTTGTGGGGACTGGAATATAGCGCATAAAGAAATAGATTTAAAAAATTGGAAAGCGAATCAGAAAAATTCGGGTTTTTTACCCGAGGAGCGTGCTTGGATGACGCAATTATTTGAGCAGGAGCCTTGGCATGATGCCTTTAGGTTGGTCAATCAAGAGCCTGAACAGTACACTTGGTGGTCAAACCGTGGTCAGGCTTGGGCTAAAAATGTTGGTTGGCGGATTGACTATCATGTAATTAGTGAGCAGCTTAAAGATAAAGTTTTACGTACTTCAATTTATAAAGATGAACGATTTTCCGACCATGCGCCTTTGATTGTGGATTATGATTATGCCTTGTAATTAAGGGATGCGCATAAAATAAGGCAGGTGCTTTAGTGGCTTATACTTGTAGGGCGTGGCTTCAGCCCGCCTTTAGAGTAGGGGTATGGCATTAGCGGGCTAAAGCCTCTCTCACAAAAAATTACCTCTCGTTTTATTGTTCCTGTTTAGGCTGCAGGCGCATTAAATGTATTACTAATATGATCGCTGGTAAGCCTGCACAAGAGGCATAGAGAAAAAACATATCATAGCCATAGCCATCAACAATCAAGCCAGATAAGCCTCCCAATAATTTGGCGGGTAAAGTCATTAACGAGCTAAATAGTGCGTATTGTGTGGCTGTGTAAGCGCTATTAGTTAAGCTGGATAAATAAGCTATAAATACAGAAGTTGCAATGCCGCCACTTAAGTTGTCAGCGCTGATAACTAAGGCTAAAAGCTTAAGGTTTGGTTCTGATAATGCTAAAAGCACAAATAATAAATTAGTGGCAGCGACCAGTATAGCTCCTAGCAAAAGCGGCTTCATCAGGCCGTAACGAATCACTAGCAAGCCACCTAATGACGCACCAAAGATGGTCATAAAAAAGCCAAATACTTTACTTACATTCGCTATTTCCTGTTTGCTAAAGCCTAAATCTAAATAGAAGGGGGTGGCCATCACTCCCATGGTGATGTCACTCATTTTATATAGCGCAATTAAGCTTAATATCCAGATGCCTAGTTTGCCATTGCGGATAAAAAACTCTGCAAAAGGGCTGATGACAGCATCAGAAAACCAACTGCCCAGCCTTGCTAGTAGGCTTTTTTTCTCGTGAATACCTAAGCTAGTCTCAATTTTATGTTCTAGCACCTTTATCTTCGCATCTTGCTTGTGTTTTGGCTCACGAATGAGCATGGTTGTTATAATACCAATAAACATCAGCAAAGCCATCGCTGAGTAAGCCGCATTCCAGCCAATAAAATCAGCAATATAAAAAGCACCCGCGCCTGAAGCCAATAGTGCAACGCGATAGCCAAATACATACATGGCTGCCATGGCTGCTTGATATTCAGGTTGAATGGCTTCAATGCGGTAAGCATCAATAACAATATCTTGTGTTGCTGAGCAAAAAGCAATAAATACTGCAACTCCTGCTATTAATTCAATTTGTGTTTGTGGGTTTAATTCTGCCAAAATCATTAAACCGGCAGCAATGCCGACTTGGGCAAGCAGCATCCAACTGCGGCGCTTGCCCAGCAAATGTGTCAAGAAAGGGAGTTTTAAGCTATCGACAACTGGTGCCCAGACTACTTTGATTGAATAGGTGACACCTACCCAGCTAAAAAAACCGATAATAGATAAGGTGACACCGGCGTCGCGTAACCAAGCAGATAAGGTTGAAAAAACTAATAAAAAAGGCAGGCCAGCAGAAAAGCCAAGGAATGACATTCCTAGTACGCGCGGTTGTAGGTAGGCAGTGAAGGCTTGCTTCCAGCTGTGTTCAGTCATAAATATCCAGAGATTGTTTATAAGTTTCAGGCTTACACTTTAGGTATGCATTGTATCTTTGGGTGGAGCAAGGTAAGCGGTGCATACTTTACATAAACTGTACTGGCTAGTAAATACTAGCCTAGGTTTAGTGGGAGATGCGGTATAAGGTAGTTATGTCTCAGTTAAAAGCTCCTCTCTCAAAGATATTATGGCATAAAAAAAGGGGCGTAGAATTTGCTTTCTACGCCCCTTTGCAAAAACAGTCAGTACTAATTTTTAGCTATTAATTAAGTAATGGACAAAAATACTGGCGGCATAACCTATAGCAATAACAGGTGTCCATTTTAAGTGGCTAAAGAATGTATATTTATGCTTAGATGCGCCCATTAAAGCAACGCCCGCTGCAGAACCAACAGACAACATAGATCCGCCTGTGCCTGCCGTTAAAGTCACTAATAACCATTGATATAGATCCATATCTAGGTTCATGCTTAATACTGCAAACATGACTGGGATATTATCAACAATAGCAGACATTACCCCGACAAGGATGTTCGCTGTTGTTTGTCCTAGTCCACCATACATACCTTCAGATAATAGCTCTAGGTAGCCGATATAACCTAAGCCCCCCACCGCAAAAACCACACCGAAGAAGAAGAACAAAGTATCCCACTCGGCATCACGAACTTTATCAAAAATATCAAAAGAGCTATGTTGGTCATCATCTGTATTTGATTTATAGAGTGTTTGCAGTCTATAACCATAAACCATCAGAACACCTAAGCCAGCCATCATGCCCATAAAAGGTGGCAAATGTAATACTTGTTTGAAGCTAACAGCAGTAACAATCGTTAAGACGAACAAAATACAGATTTGTACAGCGCCGGGCTTTAATACCACTGCTGCTTCATTTGTTACAGGGGGTTGTTCATCCGGTACAGCAAGGTACATAATGGCAGCCGGTACAGCATAGTTAACAACAGATGGAATAAATAAATTAAAGAAATCAAAGAATTCTGCATAGCCTGCTTGCCACACCATCAGCGTCGTAATATCGCCAAATGGGCTGAAAGCACCACCAGCATTAGCTGCAACAACTAAGTTAACAAAGCCAATGGCAATAAATTTTTCGTTGTCTTTACCAACCGCTAAGACTACCGCACCCACTAATAAAGCCGCTGTTAAGTTATCGGCAATCGCAGATAAGAAGAAGGTAACGATTCCGGTAATTAAAAACAACTGCCTATAACCGAATTGTTTTCTAACCATCCACGAACGTAAAGCTTCGAATACATTACGCTCGGCCATAGCGTTGATATAAGTCATGGCCACTAATAAGAATAGCATTAATGCCGCATATTCTTTTAGGTTGAACTCAAATGCTTCGTGTAGCGCTTCAGTAGAAACGCCTGCTTCAGCAGCTAAAACAGCCGCGTGCGCCCAAATAATGGCCGCAGCAATAATAACAGGCTTAGATTTACGTAACCCCGTGAATTCTTCTGCCATAACAAAGCCATAGGCGATGATAAAGATCAGAACAGTATAAATACCGCGCTCGGTTCCGGTTAACCCTAAGTTAGTAATAGCTTCTTCGGCCATTGCTAACTGTGGCATGCCTAACAGCGCTGCAAAAATGAATAATAAGCGTAACAAAACGACCCCCTAGCCCTTAATTTTAAATTATTTTTATGATTTTTTAAGTATGGTGAAACTCAACCGCCAATAATATCATTAACCAATTAACTTTGTCATTTAATCGCTGGCGGTATATCATAAAAGTTTCAGCTCAACCCGCCTATATATCTATGTATCAATATACCGATAAAGATCAAACGATCATTGATGAACGCGTTACTCAGTTTCGTGATCAAACTGAGCGTTTTTTAAAAGGTGAAATTCCTGAGGATAAATACCGTGCATTACGTTTAATGAATGGTGTTTATATTCAAACGCATGCGCCCTTATTACGTGTCGCTGGCCCTTATGGCTTACTGTCTAGTCAGCAAGTTAGAAAACTAGCGTCTATTGCGCGTGATTATGATAAAGGTTATTGCCATTTCACAACCCGCCAAAATATTCAATTTAACTGGCCTGAATTAGAAAGAGTGCCGGATATTCTTGAAGAGTTAGCAAGTGTACAAATGCACGCTATTCAAACCAGTGGTAACTGCCTAAGGAATACCACCTCGGATCAGTTAGCGGGTGTCTGTAAAGATGAAATAGAGGATCCGCGGCCTTATTGCGAAATTATCCGTCAATGGACTATTTTGCATCCAGAATTTGCTTATTTACCGCGTAAATTTAAGATCGCTGTCAATGGCGCAAAACTTGATCGTGCAGCAACACAATTTCATGATATAGGCTTGCATTTAGTCGAAAATGAACAAGGTGTTGTTGGTTTTAAAGTATTTGTCGGTGGCGGTTTAGGCCGTACGCCTGTGGTTGGGCAAATGATTAAGCCTTTTCTGGAAAAAGAGCATTTACTCTCTTATCTAGAAGCTATCGTGCGTGTTTATAATTTAAAGGGGCGGCGTGATAATAAGTATAAAGCGCGAATTAAAATTTTAGTCAGAGAAACTGGATTAGCTGAATTTAGCAAGCAAGTGGATGCGGAATGGGCTTTAATTAAAGATAAATTGGCTATTCCTGCCGAGCGAATTATGGCGATGCAAGCACAGTTTGCATTACCTGCTTATCAGGCAGAGGCAGCACAGGATACGAGTTATACCGAGCATTTGGCGAATGATGAGCGTTTTGCTACGTGGATTAGACATAATACAGCTGAACATAAAATAGACGGCTACCGTGCGGTTTATATCTCTTTAAAAGCACCTGATAGCCCACCAGGGGACTGTTCTGATGTGCAGCTTGATGCAATTGCTGCTTTAGCAGATGAATACAGCTTTGGTATGGTGCGCACAACGCATCGCCAGAATTTAGTTTTGGCAGATATTAAGCAGGCAGATTTATTTGTTTTATGGCAAAAATTAGTCAGCTTGAAGTTAGCGACACCTAATATCGGCAAGGCGACGGATATGATTTGTTGCCCTGGTTTAGATTATTGTTCATTAGCGTTAGCAGGTTCAATTGGTGTTGCGCAAGAAATTAATGATAGTTTAGATTCTATTGATTATGTACATGATTTAGGCGAAATAAAAATTAATATCTCGGGCTGTATGAATGGCTGTGCGCATCAAAGTGTAGGACATATCGGTATTTTAGGGTTAGATAAGAAAGGCGAGGAATGGTATCAAGTCACTTTAGGTGGCTCATCAGAAAATGATGCCGCTATTGGTGATCGTTTAGGGCCTGCTGTTAGCAAAGAAGAGATTACTCCCGTGGTAGTTAAACTACTGGAAGTATACCTTGAGCAGCGTCTTAATGAAGACGAGGCTTTTCTAGCAACTTACCGACGTGTTGGCATGAATCCATTTAAGGAGAGAGTCTATGCAACTCATTAAAGACAAACAAGTGACTCAAGATAGTTGGACATTTATTGCTGATGATGCGTCACTAAATGCAGATTTTAATATTATTTCACAATCTCGTTGGGATAAAGAAAAGGCTAAGCTTATCAGTCGAAAAGGTGCGCTGGGTTTACGTTTAGAGCCTGACGCGGTAGTTGAAGATATAGTTGATGATTTAAACTATTTTCAGCTAATTGAACTGCATATTCCTGTTTTTACTGATGGACGTGTTTTTACGCAGGCGCGATTATTACGCAGTCGTTTTGGCTTTACTGGTGATATTCGTGTTAGCGGTGATTTTATGCGCGACCAGGTCTTTTATCTGAGCCGTGTTGGCGTTAGTAGTTTTGAGTTAAATGACCAAGAGGATGCGCAAGGAATTATTACTTCTATGGAGGATTTTTCCGTCGATTATCAAGAGTCTGTCGCGTAATAAAGTAACCTCTCATTATCTACAGGTATTTAAGACATTCACGTCATAGCGTAGGATGTTCTGACGATAGGAAGCGCATCGTTTATGTGATGCGCTTTGTTCCTTAGCGCATTCTACAACACGCTTTAGTGTCTGATAAAAATGAGAGGTTACAGTTCGGTCTACTATATATTGATTTTTAGAATATATCGTACTCACCCAATTCGGGTTGTGCTGGTTCTGCTTTAAGCTTGATTAACGGAGACGCTTTAGTGTGCTTAATTGTTGGCATTATCTTGCGAGCTGTAAATGCTAGCTCAGAAACCGGAACTAACTGCACATTATAAGCTGCAATTTTATGCAGTTCATCTTGCAGTACGGCTAAAGTATTGATGCGCGGATGAGCGATGCCTAAAGCACTGCCATTACGTAAGGCTAGAGCAATTAGCTTTCTAAATTGGCGTCTAATTTCTATTTGACTTGGGTCATCGTGATCTAAAAAAATATCTCTTCCTAGCGCGGCTAAGCCAAAGTCAGTGGCTGCTTTTTGAGCAACGCTTGCGGTCGCAGTTTTACTATCCACAAAAAATAGAGCAGTACCGTATTGCACTTTAATTAGCTGCATTATATGGGTCATGGCTGAATAATTTTGGGTTAACAAGCTGCCTTTATGATTATTTATACCAGCAATATAGGGAATATTTTGTAACTGATTAATAAATAAGCGTTCAAATGCTCTACTGCTCATATTTGAACTTAGTTCGTGTATTTCTCGCTCTTTGGGTTCTATTGCTTGCATAGGTAGATGTAACATTAGCTCTTTACCTTTCTGGTGAGCTACATTAGCTAAAGCCTGAGTATGTGCCGTAAAGGGTAAAAATGAGTAAGTTACCGCACCAGGCAACTGCAGAGCACTTAAGCTGAGATCTTTTTGTATGCCCATATCATCGATAATCAGGGCGATTTTTGCTTGTTCTTTAGCCTGCACATTAAAACTAGCAAGCATAAAAAAACTCAGCACCCAATAGCAACAAGTTTTTATTGGGTTAACTGAGTTTTTCATAAACAATGGCAGATCAAGATTTATTTAAAAATAGCAATCCCTTTTAATAGATTAAGTGCCTCGTTTAAAGGGTAATCACGAATATCAACACCCGTTTTATCTTCTGATTTTTCTGTTTTCTTGATTGCTTTTTTATCGCCTTTCTTTTTATTGCCATTTTCTAAATGGCCAGATAAGTCTGCTTCTTTAACGGGTGTAAATTTAGCGGCTTCTAGTGCCTCTAATTTAAGGCGATCCAGTGCAATATCAGGTTCTATGCCGGTTGCCTGAATAGAGCGGCCTGATGGCGTATAATAGCGTGCTGTAGTGATTTTAACTGCACCACCATTACCTGTAGGTAAAATGGTTTGTACCGAACCTTTACCAAATGATTTAGTACCCATAATAATTGCACGTTTATGGTCTTGTAAGGCGCCTGCGACAATCTCAGATGCAGAGGCCGACCCAGCGTTAATAAGCACAACTAGGGGAGCGCCATCTAATTCATCGCCTGGGGTGGCATTAAACTCCATTTGTGAGTTTTTAATACGCCCCTCTGTATAGACAATTTTACCTGAATTTAAAAAAGTATCGCTAACTGAGACTGCGCCATCTAAAACGCCACCAGGATTATTACGTAAATCGAGAACCATACCTTTTAAAGAGCCGCCATTCGCTGCTTTAAGCTCTTGAATCGCTTTTTTAACGGCAGCACCTGTCGGTGATTGAAAGCTGCTGATACGCACATAACCAAAGCCATCTTCTAAAGTGCGGCTGCGGACACTTTTTACTTTGATAATATCTCGAGTTAAGGTTACGTTAAAAGGTGCTTCCTTACCTTTACGTACTATAGTTAATATAATGTCGCTACCCACTTCACCACGCATTATTTTGACAGCTTCGGTTAGAGTCATACCTTTTACTGGCTTTTCATCTAGTTTTATAATGAGGTCGCCTGACTGAATGCCAGCACGCTGTGCGGGAGTTTCGTCTATAGGCGAGATAACTTTAACAAAACCATCTTCCATCGTTACTTGGATACCTAAGCCACCAAAGCGGCCTGTCGTGCCGACTTTTAATTCTTGGTATTCTTCGGTATTTAAATAGCTAGAATGCGGATCTAAGCCGACTAGCATGCCACGGATGGCATTTTCCAATAAATCTTTATCGGATACCTCTTCAACATAATCTTGTTTGATACGTCCGAAAATTTCGGTAAATGTTCTCAGTTCTTCAAAAGGTAAAGTAACTGTTTGTGACTCAGCATCTTTATCTGCGAATACTGTGCCAGCAGTCGAAAGAAAGATGCCTAGAAAACAACCTATAAATAATATAAAAATATTTTTTTTATTAACCACGCGTTTTAAACTCCGTTATATAACTTCCAAATGAATTCTAGTTCCGATATATTTTATATCAATATAAAGACAAGTAATGTAAAAATTCTGTTGTTTTTATTTGTTTAAACTTTAGTGATGCTCTTAATAATAGAAGCTTAGCGCTTTTTACACCACTTTTTAGGGTTAAGCGGCTTATCTTTTTTGCGTATTTCGAAATATAAACTAGCAGTCTCGCGTCCACCACTTTTCCCAACTGTTGCTAGAATGTCTCCTGCCTCGACCCAATCACCTTTTTCTTTATACAGGCTTTGATTGAAAGCATATAAGCTCATATAGTTTTTATCATGTTTAATGATGACTAATAAGCCGTAGCCTTTAAACCAATTAGCAAAAATCACCTGGCCATGAGCAATGGCTTGTACTGGTTTTCCTTCTTTTGCTTTGATTAAAACACCATCCCATTGACTATCGGAACGTTGACTGCCAAAGGATTTAATAATTTTACCTGTTATTGGCCAAGGCAGTGTCCCTTTTAAGGTATGAAAGAGCTGCTTGCTTCGCTCGGATAACTCGGTATCTCGTAGGTCTTGCTGTAGTGTCCTAATAAGCCTTTTTAATTTCTGTTCATTCTTTTTTAATTTGGATAATTGCGAGGCATTGCTCTGGTAGTCTTTTTTGATTTTAATTAACAGGGCTTTACGTTTTTTTGAGGTTGCTTTTAGCTGAGCTTGTTGTTGTTTGTTTTTGTTTGTTAAATCTTCAACTTCTTGCATTTCTTTTTGTTTTTCTTGTTCTAATGCCGTTAAAAGCGCTAAGCTATTGTTGATACGTTGCAACTTATCTAGGCGCGCAGTGTTAAAATATTGATAATAAGTCATTATACGATTGGAGCGACTACCGTCCTTTTGGTTAAGCAGAAGCTTTAATTTTTCTTGACGCCCTAGTGCATAAGCTGCTTTTACTTGTCCAGCTAAGTGTGACTTTTGTGTGCTTAGCCAGTGATTTTGGGTTTTTAATTCTTTTTGTATTTTATTAATACGTCGTTGTTTTTGTTTAACTTGTTTGTTTAGTTGTCGAACAGTACGTGAAATTTCCCCATATTGTTTTTCTATGCGCTTTAATTCTTTATTTGCACTGCCCTGTTGTTTTTTTAAGTGTGATAAATGACCTGTAACTGTTTTTATTTTGCGCTGGACCTGATGTAATTCTTTATCTTTGTTATTGGCAGCTACACTTAAGGTAGAGTTAAATAGCAAAAATAAAAGTAGGATAATTTTCACGTGCATATATTAATGTCAACTCAGTAGTTATAGGTGTTATTTTAGAATGATTAATTAGAAAGACTACTTGTGAGGAGAACTTTTAGGTATAGTTTTTTTAAAAATCACTGACTAAAAGTCCTCCCTCAATCTATTGTGTGCGAGTTATATTCATAGGGCTCAATGGTAGTATGGGGAGGTTTGTATATAACATCAGTTAATTAACGACTTTCCATTCATTTCAGGCGGCTGCTTTATGCCTAAAATCGCCAGCATAGTTGGCGCTAAGTCTTTTAAACTGCCACCATCAGCTAACGCTTTATTGCCCCCGACATAAACTAAAGGGACGGGGTTAGTGGTATGCGCTGTTTGTGGGCCACCTTGTGCATCACGCATTTGCTCGATATTGCCATGATCAGCAGTCAGTAGCATTTGCCCTCCTACTTTTTCTAAGGCAGTAACGATGCTGGCAAGTGCATGGTCTACAGTTTCCACGGCTTTAAGTGCGGCCTCCCATTTACCCGTATGACCGACCATATCACAGTTAGCATAATTACAAATAATCACATCATATTTTTGTTCAGTAATGGCATTGACTAAATGCTCGGTTACTTGGGCAGCATGCATTTCTGGCTGCAAATCATAGGTTTTTACTTTAGGGGAGGGTACTAAAATGCGGTCTTCACCTATATTAGGTTGGTCAACACCACCGTTCATAAAAAAAGTAACGTGAGCATATTTTTCAGTTTCTGCTAAACGTAATTGCAATAAACCTTGTTGAGCTAAGACCTCACCTAGGGTGTTTTTTATTTCTACTGATGGAAATGCAACTGGATAAGTAAATTTCTCATGATATTCGGTTAAGGTGACAAAAATACCTTGGTGGCCTACATGCCTGCGCTCAAATCCAGAAAAATCAGTATCAGTAATTGCTTGACTAATTTCTCTGGCACGATCAGCACGGAAATTCATAAAGACTATAGAGTCATTTTCAGCTAAAACGGTCGCTTTACCTTGCGCATCAAGAATAACGGTTGGCTCAACAAACTCATCGTTTTCATCGCGTTGATAACTGGCTTGTAAAGCTTGTAATGCAGAGGTTTCGGTATATTCTCCTTCGCCCAAAATAATTAATTTATAAGCTTTTTGTACGCGTTCCCAGCGAGTGTCTCGGTCCATTGCATAAAAACGGCCAATAATGGATGCAATACGACCAACACCTAATTGATTTATTTTATCTTGCAAGCATTTTAAAGCGGTTTCTGCACTTTTTGGGGCAACATCACGGCCGTCTAAAATAGCGTGTATGACGACATTTTTTAAGCCTTTTTGTGCCGCAAGTTCCAGCATTGCCAGAATATGATTGATATGGCTATGCACACCACCTTCGGATAATAGACCTAGAATATGCAGCGTACTATTGTTGGTTAAGGCGTTATCAACGGCTAAGCATAGGGCGGGGTTGGTGAAAAAGCTACCATCTTCAATGGCATCACTAACACGAGAAAAATCCTGTGGCACATAGCGGCCTGCGCCTATATGCATATGACCGACCTCAGAATTACCCATTTGCTTATTAGGTAAGCCAACAATACGCCCAGAGCAGTCGAGCTGAGTCATTGGGAATTTTTTTTGTAGGCTGTCCCAGCACGGTGTGTTTGCTTGAGCAATTGCATTATATTCGGTCTCTTTTCTTAGGCCAAAGCCATCGAGAATTAATAATATGAGAGGTTTTGGTTTTATCATGTTAATCTCCACGGAAGCTCTAAATTAAGTTAATTTTAGTAAGGGAATGGTGCTGTGTTTTTGTTACGAATAATAATCATTGCTGAATAGAGTGGATTTTGCTATTGTTTAGCGTTTTCTAATGTACAATAGTAGTACATATGTATGCCCTAATGGACTGTTAACTTAGCTTTCTATTATTGGGCATAAAAATCATCATTTGTTAAACAGGAAATATATCTAAATGGAAACTATAGATAACCATAACATATACGCTGATGCCGATATAGAACGAGCGGCTCGATGCTTAAAAGCAATGTCGCACCCACTGCGCTTAAAAATCCTTTGTGTACTGGGGACTGAAGCGATTAGTGTACAAGATATTGTGGAAAAAGTTGGAACCAGTCAAAGTAATATTTCACAGCATCTTTCTATTTTAAGAGAAAAAGACATTTTAGGCTTTAAAAAAGATGCAAACCGCGTATTCTATTATATAGATGACCCGCGTATGCTTAAACTTATTGAAATGATGCGTGAGATTTTTTGTGCTGAATGTAAGTAAATATATCGGTACAATATCTATGCCGACCTTATTTTTAATTCTAACTTCCCAATAAAGACTCATGATAGACCAATATATCGAATTTGCTTCCAACCATTGGATGCTTGTCACTGCTTTTTTTGCTGTTACCTTTTTCTTGATCCAAGATATTATTGAGTCCAGCACGCGTAAGTATCAAACTATTTCTCCTATGCTGACGGTGGCCAAGTTAAACTCTGGAAATCCGATTATTATTGATGTACGTGAAGCGAATGAATTTAAAAAAGGCCATATTTCGGGGGCGATTCATATCCCGCTTAGCAGCATAGAAAAACAACTTAAAAAAATCGAATTATACAAAAAAGACGATGTCATTGTTGTTTGTCATACGGGTACGCGCTCTGCTTCAGCTTGCTCGACCTTAACAAAACTAGGCTTTGAAAATGTTTTCTTAATGACAGGCGGTATGCAGTCTTGGGAAGAAAATAAACTCCCTGTCGTCACTAGTAAAAAATAAACCTAACTTTCACATACACTAATTTAAAAGATCATGGCTGAAGAAAACCAAACACAAGAAAAACAATTTTCCATTCAAAAAATTTACACTAAAGATGTTTCTTTTGAATCTCCTGCTTCACCGCAACTGTTTACTGAAAAATGGGAGCCAGCTGTAGATTTCAATTTAGCTACCAATGCTACCCCCCTAGAAGACTCAATGTTTGAAGTGTCTATTACTGTGACGGTAACAGTCAAAACCGGAGAAACCGTTGCTTATCTAGTGGAAGCAACACAGGCTGGAATCTTCTCATTAGCTGGTTTTACTGATGCAGAAATGGGGCCTATGGTAGGTAGTTTCTGCCCTAATATTTTATTCCCTTATGTTCGTGAAGTCGTTTCGGACTTAGTGGCTAAAGGAGGCTTTCCACAGTTATTATTAGCACCCGTTAATTTTGATGCTTTATATGCACAACATTTACAGCAAGCAGAAGGCTCTAAAACTTTAAATTAATAATTCAATATGACCAGCAAAATTAGTGTTTTTGGCGCCGGATCTTGGGGCACCGCATTGGCCATTCAAGCGGCTAGAAATGGTAATCAAACGATGCTTTGGGGGCACCACCCCGAACATATTCAAAATTTGGCGAGAGATAGACAAAATAAACGTTACCTTGCTGGTCTGTCTTTCCCTGATTCACTACTGGTCACTGATGACCTAAAATTAGCTGCACAATTTAGCGATATTATTTTAATATCGGTACCTAGTCATGCCTTTAAAGAAACACTGCTTAAAATAGAGCCGTTTGTATCCAAGAGTGTCAAAATTGCATGGGCAACTAAAGGCTTTAACCCAGAGACAGGTGAATTGTTGCATCAGACTGTGGCCAATGTATTCTCATTTGAAACGCCTGCGGCGGTCTTATCAGGCCCTTCTTTTGCTAAAGAAGTTGCGGCAGATTTGCCCACGGCCGTGACCATTGCCTCAACGCAACAGGCCTTTTCTGATGAGCTTGCAGCATTGATGCACAGCCCTCGCTTTCGCACGTATACAACGATCGATATTATCAGTGTTCAAGTGGGTGGGGCAGTAAAAAATGTTCTTGCTATTGCGGCGGGTATTGCTGATGGCATAGGTTTTGGTGCAAACACCCGGGCGGCTTTAGTCACGCGGGGGATTGCTGAAATTATTCGATTGAATACGGTTTTAGGTGGGCAACAGGAAACTTTGATGGGTTTATCAGGGCTAGGGGATTTAATTCTAACTTGTACTGATAATCAATCACGTAATCGTCGTTTTGGTTTGGCTTTGGGGCAAGGTAGAACTAGGGAGCAAGCAATACAAGATATTGGGCAGGAAGTTGAAGGTATTGCAGCGGCAAGAGCAACCTACAGGCTAGCTAAGAAACATGACATTGATATGCCGATTACTGAGCAAACATATCATGTATTGTATGATGGTCTGGCTCCCTTAAGTGCCGTGCAAAATCTATTACAGCGCGATCAGAAGTCAGAAACTGAATAATAAGCTAAAAACCTAGGATAAGATTCTGTGCCATTCTCACCGGGAGCTTGATAATAGAAGAGTACCTCGTATTATACAGGTTCGGTATAGGCTACTTTATTTTAAATAAAGAAGGAAGCGCCTCTGTTTCTGTGGTTTGTTTTGTTGTTTTCGGCTGGTTTCTTTTAAAAGCCTCCCATAATGCCTCACCCTGCCATTCCTTATTTTCCCCGCCATACAAAACTCCATTTAAGACTGAAATTTCACGTTTTAATTCTGGGGCGCATTGCTCAGCTATTTTATTCAAGCTGGATTGGCTAAATTGCTCGTGCCCCCATTGAATTAACGCTTCTTTAGCTTGATCAGGTTTGTTGTTTTGACAGGCTTTTTTTAATGTTTTATCTATATCTCCAGTTTTTTCATGTGCTACCACATGAGTAACTTTTTGCACTTTTTTGCTGTTTCTGGATAAAAAGTAAATTAACGTCACTAGCCACGCCCCAGCAAAAAATATAGTTAACCAAAACCATACCGATTTATGCTCTGGATTTGTTATTTTTTCTGCTGTGGGGGACTTATCTACGGTTATTGGGGGGACAGTCTTGGTTGATGTTTTTGGTGTGGACGCGCGCGCGTTATTAGTGCTAGCGATTGCAGTTGCCGTAATCGTCTGTTCAGCAATACGCGCAACTTCCATTGTTTGAGTTGCTGTATTCCACCAAGGAATTTCAATCGCTGGTAAAGTGTAAGTGCCCGCAATACTTGGAATCAATGCAATTTTTTCTTCCCTGTAGGCAATCATACTGTCGTCTTTAGCCGTTTCTTTTAAAGTAGGTTGGTCAGGGTAGGCTTTTAAATTAGCGGGCATATTATCAACATATAATTCAGGTAGAGCGCTTTGCGTTGTACCCTTAACAAGTAAGCTCAGTGTGCGAGTAATCGGCTCACCTACTTTTATTTGTGCGGTATCGGCTGACCATTTTTCTTCTAAATAAACTTGTTCTGCAGGTAGCCAGTATTTACCTGATGCTGCGGCTGGTTTGGCTTGTACCTTTAAGGTAACCGCTTTAGAGCTAACGCGCTGAGTGCGCGTATTTTGCCGGTTAAAAAAGCCATTGTAGCGCCGTTGACTAGCGACAATGACATCAGCAGTTAACGTCAGAGGTTCAATATACATCGTTTCACTTTTTTGCGGGAAAATAGCATATTTACGTTCGGTAACTATATAGCTATCACCTTGATATTGGCTATTATAGCTTTTATCTTCGCCTAGCTTTTCGATCACCGCATCAGGTAATTGAGGCTCAGTTAGGGTGGCTTGAGAGATATTAATTTTACGGTATAGTTTTAAGGTATAAATAACCTGTTCTTGAATATAAGGCTTAGTCTTGTCGGCTTCTACTTGCAGGAATAAATCGTCATTAGCACGCGCTGTTACCTCTACTTCGTTGACGACGAGAGCGGCAAATTGACTACTATCTTGCCCGAATTTAATAGCAGGAACCATTAGAGTTCCAGTATGCTTTGCCATTACTGTTAAAACCCATTGCATAGACTTAGTCATTTTAAGGTTAATGATTTGGGTCGATTGCTGCTGAGATTGATTTAAAATTTCGAAGTCTTTTTCTAGTGGCGTAAAGTCAGGGACGCCATCTGGCTGGTCGCTTGCGCTAAAAATAATTTGAAATGACTCATTTAAATTAACAGGATTACGGTCAATATTGACACTGATATTGGCAGCAAACAAGGGAGATATCAGTAAGTTTAATGCAATAAATAATGATAATTTATAATAAGCAGAGAAAAGCATATTTTTCACGTAAATATAATTTAAAAAACAAAGTATATTTTACCTGTTTATAAGGGGTATTGCCTAGAGACTGATCGGCGGAGGAATTAAAACTCAATAGCATCTAAAGCCCTCCAAAGGCACAAACTCTTAGGGGGCTTGGCGTCTTATATGGTCTGCAGTGCCAGGTTTTATAAAATATTTATTGCTTATTTTTAGGTTGCGAAATATTGGCAGTAAAGTTAATTAGAGGCCTTTCTATAGTCTTTATTTTGTTATGATGGCTAGTTTATCCCTAAAGTTTTTGTACTGCTCTATTGATAGGGCAGGGCTATCATAAAGAGTAAACTTAATATTTATGAGTGACATGACTTCAAAAAGAGAGGTAAAGAACCCCGTTAAAAGGAGGTGTATTATTTATTGTTCTCTGCGGGCCTGGGCTTTAATCAGTTTTGGTGTCGTTGCTTTGCCGCTAGTGGTCGCGATTATTTATACCATGAGTGAGCTCAGTAACTACACCGTAAAAAGCCAGAAGGCTTTAGCACAAGCTGTGCAGGCGGCTGAAATTAGCCGAACTACGCTCAACCGGTTAATCTTAATGGAGCAAAGTATCAGGCAGTTCAAGGTGCTTAATGATGCGTCTATTTTCGAATCTTATCAACAGCACCGTCATTCTTTTTTGGAGCTTATAAGTATCCTTCAAGGGCTGAGTCTAGGTGCAGATTTTAATACTCAGGTAGCGGAATTATTACAGTCAGAGAGTGAGCTTAACCAAGACATCTTACAGAGTATCAAGGAGCGAACTAACTTAGTCAATGTGCACCTTAAAAAGTTTGACCGGCTCACCAATCAAGCAAGAAAGCTAGTGGCAGTAGGCGAACGGCAAGTTGGTTTTGAGGCGCGTGCTTTATCTGACCTTACAGGTAGAGTTCATGATCATTTGATTTTTTCGACGGTTGTTAGTATTTCTATAGCACTGTTGCTTGCTCTTGCTTTTGTTTATTTATTAACGCGTCCTATTAAAAATATAGCGCTTGCAATCCGTCACCTAGGTGAGGGATTTGAACAACCGATTGCTATTGGGGGGCCTAAAGATTTAACTGAATTGGGCGTACACTTGGAGTGGTTACGTAAACGGCTAAATCAGTTGGAGCATGAAAAATTGCAATTTATGCGTACCATTTCGCATGAGCTTAAAACGCCGTTGGCAACATTAAAAGAAGGAACAGATTTATTGTCTGAAAATGTTGTCGGTGAGTTGAACACAGAGCAGCAAGAGATTATACAGTTAATGCATTTAAGTAATATCACGCTAAATGATTTAATTGATAATTTATTAGAGTATCAACAAACGATGGTGTCTCAAATTGATTTGAATCTTTCGACTTTTGATATAGCTAAATTGATTGAGCGTTGCCTTAATGAATATCAGCTGCCCTTAAGGAGTAAAAAAATTCATGTACAAAGTCATCTTGGTATAACGCATATATGCGCAGATTATGGCAAGCTAGAAATTATTATTAGTAACCTTTTCTCTAATGCGCTTAAATTTTCTCCTCAAAATGGCAAGATTGGTATAAGTTTATTTGTGCATAATAATGTTGTTCAATTGCTGATTGAAGATCAAGGCCCTGGTATAGCAAAGGAGGTAGAGCCTTTTATTTTTGAAGACTTTTATCAGGGAAATTCACCACAGATATGGCAAATAAAAGGCACAGGCCTAGGCCTTTCTTTAGTAAAATACTATCTCGATGCGCATAAGGGGGAGGTTAAGTTACTGCCTGCAAGTAATGAATATTGTGGCGCGCGATTTCTTTTACATTTACCGCAAAAACAGGACGCTTGTGATGCTACAACTCGTTAAATATATTCTGTTCAGTTTTGTTTTCACTCTTCAAGGATGTCAACCTTATTTGAAGAATTTCTTTCAGCCATCGAAATCAATCGAGTCTACTGCTCATGAGCAACCTTATGATGTCGTGAGAAGAATTCAGCAGGGGCAGGTATATGATTTACTAAAGCGCACTCAGCAATATTATGTATTGAATCAAAAACAAAGAACGCTTGCTTGTAAGGAGCTAAGATTAGAATATGACAAGAACCCAGACTGGCAAGTAGCTTGGCTTCTGGTTTATGCTTTGAATAGTGATTTTAGTTGTGTACAGCTTGGAGAGGCCATAACGATGCTGGGGGTGATACAAACTCAGCAGAGTGCAGGGCTGCACTTGCAATGGTTAAATAAGGAAAAAATTAAAATACTGGAGAGTATGAAAGAGCAGTACAATCAAAATCGTCGCTTGCGTAACACACTAAAGAAGTCAGAAGAGCAATTAGCAATAACACAAGAGCAAATAGAAATAGCACAGGACCAACTTGTAGAGCTAAGTTCAAAGATTCAAGCACTTAAAGCCATAGAAAGTAGTATTAATAAAAAATTAGATTATGAACCAAGTTATAAAAAATAATTTTCAAGGACAGAAAGTTTTAGTCGTCGATGATGACACTAGTTTATTGCAGTTAACGGCTTTACGTTTACGCTCATTAGGGCTGGAGATAAAAAAGGCTGAAAGTGCAGAGGAAGCCGTTGCACTCTTGCCAAGTTATCACCCTCGCTTGGTTATTACTGATTTAAGGATGGGTGAAATGGATGGTATGGCACTCTTTAGTCATATTCAGCAACAGTATCCTGCTTTACCCGTTATTATTCTTACTGCGCATGGCACTATTAAAGAGGCAGTTGCAGCAACGCATCAAGGTGTTTTTGGCTTTCTAACAAAACCTTTTGATAAGGAAGAGTTGATTGAGTTAGTGACTAAAGCTTTGGCGTTAAATATACGAGCCGATCATAGGCGAAGCATAGAGGGAGAGACAGCTTGGCGAGCAAATATTATTACTCGTAGCGTTATGATGGAAAACCTATTGGATGAAGTTGAGCGTGTTGCTCAAACCAATGTCAGCGTCTATATACAAGGCGAAAGTGGCACAGGTAAAGAACTGATTGCTCAAGCGATTCATAAGGCTGGTTCGCGTAGAGACCAAGAATTTGTTGCAGTGAACTGTAGTGCAATACCTGAAGACTTACTTGAGTCAGAACTTTTTGGGCATCAGAAAGGGGCATTTTCTGGGGCATCAGCGGCACGGAAAGGTCTCTTTGAAATCGCTGATGGAGGAACTTTATTTCTTGATGAAATTGGTGATATGTCTGCTGCGTTTCAGGTGAAGTTATTACGTGCTTTGCAAGAAAGTGAGATCCGTCCCGTTGGTGCTAATAAAACTATAGCAGTAGATGTTAGGGTGATTTCTGCTAGCCATCAAGACTTGCAGGACATGACTGCTAATAATTTATTTCGGTTAGATCTTTACTACCGGCTTAATGTAGTGACTCTAATGCTGCCTCGGCTAACGGAAAGGCTAGAGGATATTCCTTTGTTAGCTAGTTATTTTATTACGCATAATGATACGCAGGTGGAGCTAGTGGCCAAAGGTTTTTCTAATGAAGCGATGGAGCAGTTAATTGCTTATGATTGGCCTGGCAATGTTAGGCAATTGAAAAATGTAATTGAGCATATTTGTACTTTTGCGACAACGCCAATAGTTCCCGTTAATTTGGTTGAAAAAGCGTTACGTGAGAAACAAAAATTATCGCTTAGTTTTAATGATGCGAAAAAGAATTTTGAGCGTGAATATTTAGTAAAGCTACTACAACTGGCCAATGGTAGCGTCACTCAAGCAGCCAAATTAGCTAAACGTAATCGAACAGAGTTTTATCGTCTACTTGATCGACATAACCTTAAAGCGGCGCAGTTTAAAAATAAATAAAGGTTACACTTAAAACTAGCAAAGCAGTTACTTATGGTTTATAGCTTTCGCTGCCTGCTCTAGATAGACTGGTAGTCAGCAGTAGCGCGTAATAAATCAACTCTCGATATACGTAGGCGTTTTTGCTTACCTTCCAAGCCTACCCTGTATTTGATGCAGGGATAGTTTCTTTAAGCAAAAACTGATACCAAGTAAACATAGATTATATTGCAGTGTCTCTGTGCGCTCTATGCCTGTAGTAAAAATTTAGATGTAGTACTCACGTACTTAAATTCAAGATAACGCTTTATTTTGCTATGATAGCGACAATTAAATAAGCAAGATTGTCGGAAACATAATGCAACAAAATACCGTAACAGAACAAATGACCCAAGCGGGTCAGAAAATTGAGCATGATTCTTTTGCGATTGTGGATCAGGAAGTGGGTGCTCATCATTATTCAGCAGCGCAATGGAATATAGTACGCCGTATGATTCATGCCACAGCAGATTTTGAGTTTAATGGCCTAACAAAATTTCATCCAGAGGCAGTACCAGCAGGTTTAAATGCAATTCAACTAGGCGCTAATATAGTCGCTGATGTAGAAATGATTTGTGTTGGTTTATCTAAACCTCGGTTAAGTCATTTTGGCGTGACGACACATCACTTTATTTCTGACGCAGATGTCATTACGCAAGCAAAAGCAGAAAATAGCACACGCGCAGTGCAAGCAATGCGTAAAGCACAACGCTTAGGCTTGCTAGATAATAGTATTGTCGCTGTGGGTAATGCGCCGACAGCTTTATTAGAAGTTTTACGTATGATCAAAGAAGAGGGTGTCCGCCCTGCTTTAATTGTGGGTATGCCGGTAGGCTTTGTTTCTGCAGCCGAATCGAAAGATGCCACAGCTTTATTGCAAGATATTCCTTGGCTTATTACTGATGGACGTAAAGGGGGATCAACGCTGGTTGTTGCTGCGATTCATGCGCTATTAGCTTTAGCTGAACAGGCAAATAAATAATTGCTTCTAGTTGCTGTTAAAAATTTTCCAAGCCGCTGTGACTTATGACACCTAAAAAACCAAAAGGTACGCGCAAAGGCTTTACCACTGGCGCGTGTTCGGCTGCGGCTGCGCGTGCGGCAACACTTGGGTTGCTGACTGGAGAAGTACCTACAGACATTGAAACTTTATTACCCAATGGTCAGCGAGTGATGTTTACTGTACATGACAGCGCTGCGACTGATGGCTTAGCGCATGCTGTGATTATAAAAGATGCAGGGGATGATCCTGATTGTACAGATAAAGCGCACTTAACCGTTAATGTGCGCTTATTGCCCGATGCTGTCAATCAAGTGCTATTAAAAGGGGGTGACGGTGTTGGTACGATTACTATGCGTGGTTTAGGGCTTGAAGTGGGCGGTCCTGCAATTAATCCAGTTCCTAAGGCAAATATAGAAGCTAATATTCGTGAAGTTGCCAGTGAATTACTGCAAACGCAAGGGCTAGAAGTGACTATTTCTGTGCCAGGCGGACAAGCCATGGCAAAAAAAACCTTAAATGATCGCTTAGGCATTATTAATGGTATTTCCATTTTAGGAACAACCGGTATTGTGCATCCTTATTCAACGGCGGCCTTTCGCGCAAGTGTGGTACAGGGGATTGAGGTAGCCGCTAACCAAGGGCAAACAGCGGTTGTATTAACGACGGGTGGGCGTACTGAGAAGTTTACTATGCGTGAATTGCCTGATTTAGACCCTGCTTGTTTTGTGCAAATGGGGGATTTTTTAGGCCCCGCTTTAGACAGTGCTGATCAAGTGGGTATAAGGCAGATTATTATTGGCGGCATGATTGGTAAACTGACTAAAATTGCGCAGGGGGAAATTATTACGCATGCTCGACGTAATGCGGTGAATACGCAATTATTAGCGGAAATAGCCGCAAGTGTGGGGGCTGAAGATTCTGTTTGTATGGCTATCAGTGATAATAAAATGGCACGTTTTGCCGGCGAATGCATGGAGGGATTAGGCTTAGGTGAGGCTTTTTATCAGGCTTTGTGTGCGCGTGTAGTGGCGACATTGGAGGCGCGTTATCCTAAGCGTTTCAGGTATCAGATTTTAATGTGTGATTTTGACGGAAATAAATTGGTGAATTATGAGTGAACGTTGTCAAATTATTGGGGTGTTGGATAACGGGTGCTCAGGTTTATCTGCTACCGCTCTTACTGGCTTACAAGAAGCTGAAGTGGTGATTGCCGCCAGTCGAGTTTTAAAATTGTTTGCTGCAACGATTATGCAGGCAGAATGTAAAGATCTAACTGGAAACTTAAGCTTAGTACCTGAGTGGATTAATGTGGCATTAGCAGCACAAAAAAAGGTCGTTGTTTTAGCGACAGGTGACCCCTTATGTCATGGTATTGCTAGCTTTTTAGTGAAGAAATTAGGCGTAGACAAACTGGAGATTATGCCTAATGTTTCCTCTATTCAATTGGCTTTTGCGCGTATTGGCATGGCTTGGCAAGATGCTAAAATTTGTTCTGTACACAGCAAAGATGCGGGCGAATGGTATAGGGGAGCAGGTGCTGAACATGGCCTTTATGCCTTATTACAAACTATTAATCAGCATGATAAGCTGGCAATATTAACCGGCCCTGAGAATAATCCAGCACGTATTGCGCGTATGCTCATGATAGAAAATATGGCTAACTTATTTAACATGGTTGTTGCTGAAGATTTGCTTTGTACTGATGAAAAATTATTTCAAGGATTAAGTATTGCAGCGTTAGCTGAGCAGGAATTTACGGGTAATGATGTTGTGATTCTATGCCGAGTACAAGAAAAATCAGGTGAATTACTTTTTGGTTATGCTGACCATGCTTTTAAACAGCGCAAGCCGGATAAAGGCTTAATTACTAAACGTGAAGTACGTGCAGTCTCGCTAGCAAGATTGCAATTGACCGCTAATAGCATCGTTTGGGATATAGGGGCTGGGTCTGGATCTGTCGGCATAGAAGCAGCCAAAATTTGCATACAAGGGCATGTTTATGCGGTTGAGAAAAATGCCGCTGACTTTGCTATTGCGAGAGAAAACGCACGCAATTTTGGTTTGCATAATTACACTTTAATTGAAAATAAAGCGCCTCTAGGTATGCAAGATTGGCCTGAGCCAAATGCGATATTTATTGGTGGTTCCGGCGGAGAATTAGCGGGATTAATCGAGTTGTGTTTAGCTAAATTACAAGCGAATGGTTGCTTAGTGATGAATTTTGTTACCTTAGAAAATCTCAATACGGCTTTGGAGACATTGAAACAAAGTGATGCACTGTGGGATATAACTCAATTACAAGCCTCTCGCAGTCAACCTATTTTACATATGAACCGTATGCAGGCAGAAAATCCGGTATGGATTGTCTGCGCACAAAAGGACATAGCAGCATGATAGGTACTTTATATGGCGTTTCTTTAGGGCCCGGTGATCCAGAACTTATGACGCGGAGAGCATGGGCGTTGTTGCATTCAGAGGCAGACTGGACTTATCCAGTAAAAAGAAAACAAGGCGAAAGCTATGCGTTAAAAATCGCCTTAGCTGCTAATTTAAAGGTTCCAGAAAATAGCACGGAGCTAGTTTTCCCCATGACCCATGACCGGGAAATCTTAGCTAAATATTGGTTACAAGCGGCACAAATTGTCGTGGAGAAATTACAAGCAGGGCGTGATGTGATTTTTCTAGTTGAAGGCGATGCATCGACTTATTCAACTTTTCAGCACTTAGCTAAAACAGTGGTGGGTTTGGATGAAACGGCTACTATTGAAACTATTGCGGGCGTTAGCTCATTTCATGCCGCCGCTGCACGGGCAAAAATGCCTTTGGCAGATACCGATGATACAGTCGCTATTATTCCAGCAGGCTATGGCATAGCAATGATTGAGAATATGCTGCTTGATTTTGATACTTTAGTGTTATTGAAAGTAAAGCCGCTACTTGATGATATAATTAGTTTATTAGAACGTAAGGGTTTACTTGCTCAGTCTTGCTTTATTGAGAAAGCAGGGTCTAATGAGGAACGTATTATCCACGATGTTCTAAGCTTAAGGGGAGAAAAGGTGAATTATCTGTCATTGCTAATGGTACATAATTCCCATAGAATGCGAGGGGAACTTATCCGCGGATGTCGGAAAAAATAAGCTCGTAATCATAACAATAATAGAGGAATAAATATGAATAGTACGCAGAAATTAATGGGTGCAGTCGCAGCTGTTTTTATTATTGGCTTTTTAATGGTTGGCTCTAATAAAGATCAATCAAATGAGTCTAAGGAAGCGGCAGCGATGATTAGAGCCGTTGCTGCTATGCAAACAATGGCAACATCAAAATGCCCAACAGCAATTAAAAATGCAACAGGGGATACCGTTTATTTTGCAACCTCTACAGATACAGATAAGCAAACCTATGTAACGATGACTTGGGATGCATCAAAAACTGATGATAAATACAGCTTTAAAAAAGCAGAATGTACTTTACATCTAACGCTAGGTGGTATTTCTAAATTAGTGATTGATGATAAAACAATTATTGAGAAAGAAGTAAAATACTAAGATTGTCTAAGAAAAAGCATCATCCCGATGCTTTTTCTTTTCCTACTGTTTTACTGGGTTATAATATTTATTTTTTCTATTTCCCTGTAAATCTATGTCCTCAGCAAAAATAGTTCTGGTTGCCATTACCAAACATGGCGCACACCAAGTCGCTCAACTCGCAGAGAAATTGCCTGATGCCGATGTTTTAGTCTCTGAAAAATTTAGCACAACCTTTGCCAATACCAGCAACCCCACACAGTTTTATACTGGCCCTTTTCGGGCACAAATCTCAGCTTTATTTCAGAATTACGATCAAATTGTTTTTTTTGTATCTTTAGGTGCTGTGGTACGTTTAATCGCACCTTTTTTAAAGTCAAAAGATGAAGATCCTGGCATTATTGTTGTTGATGATGCGGGACAGTTTGTTATCCCCGTACTTTCTGGGCATGTTGGTGGCGCTAATGCTTATGCAGAAATGATTGCCGATTTATTATCAGCCACGCCTGTTTTAACCACAGCTTCTGATGTTGGTAAAACCATTCCTGTGGATATTTTAGGGCGCGAACTGGGTTGGCACGTCGAAGCACCGAAAATTAATATCACCCGTGTTTCTGCTCATGTCGTCAATGAAGAGCCCGTCGCTTTTATTCAAGAGCTCGGTAGCAAAAACTGGTGGACGCGTAGTACGCCTTTACCGAAAACAATCCACTTATTTGAGCGTTTTGATGAGGTTGATTTAAGCCAATTTAAGGCGATATTGTGGGTGACTAATCAAGCTATTTCTGATCAACTTTGGGCTGACCTAGAGGAACGTTTGGTTGTTTATCGAGTGCCGGAATGAAGCTTGTTTTAGGCATAGGTTGTGATCGTAATACGCCATTAAGTACGCTAGAAAATGCTATCGATAAAGCACTCGCTTCGGCAGGGTTAACGCGCGATCAAATAATACAATTAGCCAGTATAGATAAAAAACAAGACGAAGTAGCGTTATTACAATTAGCAAAATTACACGCTTGGCCTTTAGCTTTTTATCCCGCTGAACAGTTAGCTACAGTTGATGTGCCTAGCCCCTCTGCAGTGGTTATGAAGTATATGGGCACGCCATCGGTATCGGAAGCGGCTGCTATTTTAGCGGCGCATAGCGATATGTCAGGTTTATTAGTCGAAAAATACAAATACCGTGGCGACGAAGGTAAAAATGCCACCGTATCCATCGTCCGAATGAGAGAAAATACATGAGTGGAAAAATTTATTTAGTAGGATTTGGTCCCGGCTCAGAAGAGCATATGTCTTATAAAGCCAAATCTGCCATTGCTGAGTCTGATGTAGTCATTGGTTATACAACCTATATAAAATTAGTTAAAGATTTACTTGATGGCAAGGAAATTATCAAAAAAGGCATGACGGAAGAGATTGACCGTTGTATTGAAGCTTATGAGCAAGCAAAGCTGGGCAAAGTTGTCTCCTTAATATCTTCTGGAGATATTGGTGTTTATGGTATGGCTGGGCCAACCTATGAAGTCTTGTTGCAAGCTGGCTGGACACCTAATGATGAAATCCAAGTAGAAATTGTTCCTGGCAGTACCGCACTTTCCGCTTGTGCTTCTTTGGTTGGTGCGCCATTAACGCATGATTTCTGCTCTATTTCTTTATCTGATTTATTAACCCCGTGGCCTGTGATTGCACGGCGTATAGAGGCTGCAGGCAATGCAGATTTTGTGCTTGCCTTATACAACCCAAAAAGCGGTCGTCGTACCCAGCAAATTGTTCAAGCACAAGAAATTTTATTACGCTATCGCAAGCCAGATACGCCTGTTGCGATTGTAAAATCTGCTTATCGCCGCCGTCAATCAGTACAATTAGTGCGTTTAGATGAAATGGCTGAATGTGATATTGGCATGTTAACTACGGTATTAATTGGTAATTCATCGACCTTTATTAAAGCAGGTTTAATGATTACACCGCGTGGTTATGCGAATAAGTACAATAGTCTGACAGGCGCGACAAAAGAAGGTGAGCAAGCCGGTGTTTCCTTGTCGATGGGCTTAGAAGGTTGGTACGCTTGTTTACGCCAGTATGTACAAGACAATCCATGCTTAACTTTAGAAAAAATTGCTGACTATTTTGGCGTAGTGATGGGTGAAGTTTTAGCGGCCATTGCCGCCGGTGAAAGCGCAGGGGAACATAAAGCCGCGCGTGTCGCACAAGATAAATTAAATGATGTTGTTAGTGCATGCCAAAGTTGGGGACGTTTACGTGGCATTATTCGTGCCGAAGCGGGTGCTGTCAGCGAGTTTTTTTTGCAGGCGCAAGATTTTCAGTTGCGCGGGGATTGGTTAAATATAGAAACTGATGCTTTTCACTGTCATATCAACTGGAGCAAAGTAGCTGCCGCTTATTTAGCCAGCCGCGATGATAAATCTTATGGCGTAAACTTTATTGATAACAAAGGGCATCTTGTTTTTAGGTTATTAATGATGAAAGAAAAAGGTGAGTTTAGTGCCAATCAATTAGCTACTTACACACAAACATGGCAAGCATTAGTAGGAGGAATCAAGCAATGACAGAAGCCATTAAACCAAAAATGATGGATTATAGACGCCACCTAATCGTTTGTATTGGCGAGCGCTGTAGCCCTAACGGTGAAGGGCAGGCACTTTATGATCAGTTAAGTCATAAATTCAAACAAGCAGGCTTGAATGCAGGTGACTTACGGGTCAAACGGAGTCGAGCCACCTGTTTTGGTACCTGTAAATCAGGTCCTCTTATTTGCGTGCAACCCGATGGAGTCTGGTATTATGATGTTACCAGCGAAAAATTAGATAGAATTATTGCAGAACATTTTCTCGGTGGCGTGCCTGTTGCCGATTATATTTATCATCAGGTGCTAGAAACAACATAATAAAGTAACGTAAAGACGAAAGAGGTTTTACCTATGGCAACACAAACAGAAACAGGAACCATTGCAGCATGGAAAGATGATCGAGGCTTTGGCTTTATCAGAACGAAAAGTGATAACAAAGAAGATGACGTTTTTATTCATATTTCCTCATTAAATAATATGAGTCGCCGCCCGCGTATAGGTGATGTGATTCATTATGATTTAACGGAAGAAAATGGCAAAATAAAAGCGGTTAATGCCATTATTGAAGGTGTTGAGCCATTTAGTGAGGGAGCAAATTGCAATACCTTAATGACTGTTGTAGTCACTGCGATTATTTCTAGTGCGCTGACAGCAATCATCATGACTGCGGTACTATAAAGTGTAGAGGGTAAGTCGAAAACGCGTACTTACCCTCTTTATTTCTCTTTTAATTGACAAGGTATTAGATGAAATCATATATTCAATTGAGCTTATTTGTTTTCCCGCTCTTTATTTCTGCTTGTAGCAGTTTGCATATTACCCGCGAAGCCGTTCAGCCCGCTGCACATATAAAAACAATTCATTTAGATAAAGATATACAGCAATTATTACAGCAGGAAATGCAAGCCATTGAACAAGGTGTAACAGCATTAATTCCAGCCATAGCTCGTGGTGAATGGGATCAAATTGCAAAAATAGGTAGACATATTGAACAAAGCTATTTGTTAAAACAAAAATTAACGCCAGAACAACGCCATAGCTTGCATAAATCATTACCCGCAAGATTTATTCAGTTAGATCAAGCCTTTCACGAATCAGCTGGCATGTTAGCGCATGGAGCAGAAATGAAAAATCCAGATATTGTTAATTTTTATGTCTATAAACTTAGCAGTGCTTGCGTAGAGTGCCATACGGAATTTGCCGCAGAAAAATTTCCTCGCTTAGTGAGAGAACAGGCTAAAGCACATAGTCATCATTAATCAGCTTGTAGTAAAGCACTTGCTCAAGCTAACTTTTAAGGTAAACACCATGCTGAAAAAATATAGTTTAATATTATTCTTACCATTGATCTTAATGACCGGGTGTTCTGGTGAAGATAATAAACCAACGGCTGCCAAGTCATCTACTGAGTTACCTGTCTTTAATGAGCAAGTGAAAGCCCTTGAAAAGGCGAAAGAAGTTGAAAAAATGCTGCAAGCAGGAATGGATAAACAGAAACAAGCAATAGATGAAGCGGTTAAATAGAGGATCGTATTGATCCTATACTTTTTCGCTGTCTTTATTTGAGCGGCTCATGTTTTTAAAAAACTTAAAGTCAATCAGCTATGAGCGTAAAATTTCAGGTATAACAACGCTGATTGCTGCCTTAATTTTGCTTACGCCTCTGTGTGGATTTTTATTTCAATGCGGCTGTGATTGGCCTTGGTTAGGCTTAGATATAAATTGTAATTTTTATAAGCCACATGCAGCGCATAAATGTCCTTGGTGTGTGTCGATGAGCACAGGGATATTAGCAACAGGCTTGGCGGTGATATTTGGAACGTTAGTTACGATTATGCCTTTATGGGCAATAAATGGAGCGATTAAGCAAGTGAGTCTGCGTATTTTACTCGGCTTAAGTGTTTTTTTCGTGGTGGGAGTAGTGGCGGCTATTTTGGCCGCAATAGTACAGCAATATCCGCTAGGTATTGGACAGTTTTTAGTCTAAATGTAGGGCGAGCCTCAGTCTGCCATTGTTACAAAAGCATACTGAAATCGGCATCCTTCATATAGTGCTAAAAGTAGTTTACACTTTTAGTGCCTATTTAATAGGTTTCGTGGGAGTGGCTTTAGCCACGATAGTTCATGCTACTATCGCGGCTAAAGCCGCTCCCACTTAAAATGTAAACTGAAGAATGACTGAAATTCGCCCTACATTTGAGAGCAAAGCCTTGGCTTAATGCTCATGTCCGTGGCCATGCTCTTGAGCAATCTGGCGATAATGACAACCATCACACTCCATCATTTTTGTGGGCTTATCTTCAAGTAAGGCCAAAACACGCTCATCTAGCGTTGCAAAAATTTCCGGTTCAAAACCAAAATATTGGCCTAAACCAAAGCGAATCTGTGGATATTGCGCTTGCAAATGAGCGACTTGCTTATCAATGCGCACAATCAAAGTGCCGGTAAATAAATAATACGGTAAGACACAAACCTGCGTCATGCCCAATTTAACCTGCCTTTGTACCGTTGTTTCTAGTCTGGGAAAAGTAATGCCAGTAAACGCAATATCGACCAGTTCGTGCTGCGTTTCTTCCCACAACCAACGTGCCATTTTTGCCACTTCACCATTGGCAATTTTATCCGATGAACCACGCCCTAAAATAATCACACCGGTCGATTTTGGGTCCGGCATATCTAAGCCTGCCATGACTTTTAGCAGGCTACGCTTCATAATGCTTAAAATGGCTTCATTGGCGCCGAGGTGAGGCGCATATAGAAATTCAACATCAGGATGACGTTTTCTTGCCTCCACTAAATGCTCAGGGACTTCCATTTTTACATGGCCTGCGGCATTTAAAATTAACGGCACGACAATGACTTTTTTGGACTTTTTCGCTGCCAGATCAAAGCCTGCATCAAGCAAAACATCAGCAAACTCAATAAAGCACACATCAATCAGCCACTCGGGATGTAGAGTGCGCCACTGATCGGCAAACGCTTCAATTTCTACATTGCCTTGTTTAGCTCTTGAGCCGTGGCCAACTAATAAAATACTGTATTCCATACTTAATCCTGTGTTTTTATTGCTTTACGAAAACGGTGACTAAATTCCGCATCGTATAATTTAGATTTTTTAATCTCTGTCCATTGCCTTGCACCTAAAGCAGGGCTGGCAATAATCATTGCTTGCGCATTGACACCTGCTTGTTTGCATTGCTCTTTAATGGTCGCTAAAGTACCGCGTATCACTTGTTCCTCGTTTGGCCAGCTGGCTTTATGTACAACTACAATGGGAGCATTATCTGACCAGCCTGCCGCTAATAAATCTTCGCGCACTTTTTTTAATAAGGTTATTGATAAATATAAGCAGAGCGTGCAATGGTGCTGGCCTAGTTCGACTAAAGACTCACCCTGGGGCATAGGTGTGCGACCTTCAACACGGCTAAAAATAACCGTTTGCGTCACTTCTGGCAAGGTCAGTGTTTCTATTGCCGCAGCCGCTGAAGCCATCGCTGAAGTCACGCCAGGTACAACACCTATCTCGATACCTGCCTTATCTAAAGGCTGTACCATTTCGACTAATGCGCCATATAGGCTAGGATCACCCGTTTGCAGGCGAATAACCGTTGCATCAGCGACGGAATATTTGATTAGCCAATCGGTAATTTCCTCTAAAGTCATGCCTTTAGAATCTTCTATCGCACAGCTCGATTTAGCCCATTGAGTTGCCGCTTCTGAGACTAAAGAACCCGCGTATAAAATTGCATCTGCTTGGGCGATGAGTTTTTGTGCTTTGAGTGTAATTAGTTCAGGGTCACCAGGCCCTGCACCAACAAACCAAACTTTGGCCATAGTTTACTTATCCGTCTATTTTTTCGAGTGCCTTAGCTATACGTTTAAAATAACGCCTGAATTGTATAAGATCAGAGGTAGGGTGTGGCTTTAGCCCATCTTTTTGACCTTAAACTGGCGGGCTAAAGCCACGCCCTACAGTATTTTGAGTAGGCACTATCATTAAAGCTGGCTATATTAACACAAGCGAAAGGGACGTATTTCTTTCAGGCATAAAAAAAGGGCAGGCCGTTAAAGCCTCCCCTTTTGTAGGGATATAGAATTAAGCGATTGCTTAGAAGCCAATACCTACGTATGCACCAGTAGTCATACCATCTAAGTTAACGCCATCAAGTGTATTTGTATCACCACCACCTATAGTTAGGTGGTAACGAGCATCAACACCTAGATATATATCTTTCCACAGGTTATAGTCAACACCCGCTGCGAACATCATGCCAGGTTTTAGAACTGTGACACCATCAGATGGAGGGCTGATGACATGTAAAGCAAAACCGACTGGAATAATCCAAGGTCTAAATGCGCTGCTTTTCATAAATTTAATTTTTGGCGCAGCAGTCAAGGTGAACTGGCCAACTGTAACAGAATTTGAACCGGCAGTTAATGTTCCGTTAACTGTTGATAGAGCAACTGTAGGTAATGCTGCTACTGCCAAACTTGTTCTTTCAAATTCTTTGTATTCAAACATTAACTCTGCTAATAACTCAGTTTCATCATGCAAGCCAAAAAGATCGTCGCTTAAGCTAAAGTCAAAACCAGCACCAATATACCAGCCATCTTTTTTTCCATTTTGTTGAGTAACAACGCCAGCACCACCTATAGTGTCAGTTAAAATATCACCATAACGGTTAACATTATTTCTTGCATAACCCCCCCGGAAGAAAACCATATTCTTTTTGCTAGTAGCGACTTGTTCAGCATCTGCTTTTTCTAACTTAGCGATTCTTGCTTTTAAATCACCTAATTCATCTGCGCTTGCTTGTGGCGCTGCAGTTAAACCTGCAAAAGCGAGGGCAGCTGTTGCTACACTCAGTGCTAATTTCATTTTTTTAATCATAGTCCCCCCCAAGGGTAAGTATATTAGTGTTTTATTATTACAACAAAATGTGCCGTTCAAACAACACTTTATGACACGGTAAAAATAATAGCAGTAAAGTTTCATCCTTACAAGGGCTAAATGAAAAATAAATTCCTTTATTTATCAGTAGTTAATGTAATACTTGTGATAATCAACATAAATAAATCTGTTTTTCTTGCTGTGTGTTGTCAAAATACAACTACTTTTTGTGGGAAATTAAGCACCATTGTTTTTAGGTGTAATTGTTTTAGGGGAGCCTATTTTTATAAGGCAGTGTTATGTTCAAATCGCTGGCTTTAAGTCCAAAAATTCAACAAACGGTAAAAAGTCTCTGTCAGTAAATAAAAGCTGGATATTCTGTTCAATACAGTAAGTGGCAATAATCGTATCAATAGTTTTTCTTACTGTAATACCTCTTTTTCTAAGTGCGCGATAATTATCAGCACTTTTAACTGCAAGCGTTTTATTTGAAAGTTGAAATAGAGGTATGGCAGTTAATAACTGTTTTGCTTTTTTGTACTCTTTATCCCCCCTAAAGCCTTGAAGAACTTCAGTCAGAATATTATCGCCAATTACAACGGGTCTTATGCCCAAAATAGCATCTAGATAAACCACTTCTGGACATTCTTTGCCATTAAAATAGTCAATCCAAACACTCGAGTCTACCATAATCACTAGTCTGTTCTCATTCTGTCTAAATCATCATCCCACTTTAACTTACCTTTAAACTGCTTAATCTCATCTTGTTTTTTTAACATAAGCAAAGTTTTAAGTCCTAATTCAACAGCTTCTCTCTTTGTTTTAAGTCCCGTAACGTGAAGCACATCAAGCATTAAGTTATCATCAATGACAATGTTTGTTCTCATAATCATACCTCTGTGTATAATGTTTTGTATATCTACACATTTTAGTGCTGAATAACAAACATAACAATAAAGTTTAACGAATGGTTTAAAACGTCATGTTTTTTGCGTAGCAAAAAAGCGCGGCTTTTTATAACTGCGCCGCATTGTGGCTTGCATAGTCTTAAGCTATATCATGATGTGGGAGCGACTTTAGTCGCGATATTCGTGGCTAAAGCCACTCCGACAGAATATATAAATCATTATCTAAGCTTTTGGCCTATGTTTTAAACGATACAAAGCGGAAATATCTTCAGCACCAAAACCCTCGCTTATTAACTGCTCGTAATCATTTATAGTGAACTCAACCAAAGGCAAACCTGCTGAATTTTTTTCTGCCATTGTTTGGCATATTTTTAGGTCTTTATGATGTAAGGCAAGTTTAAATCCCGGTTTATAATGGTCTTGAGTCATACTTAAACCACGGTGACTTAAAAACCAATTACCAGCCGCGCCACCGGAAACCACATCAATCACTTTTTCTAGCGGCAGCCCTTCGGCTTGCGCAAAGGCAAGTGCTTCAGTCACGGCTTGATTGATACCGGCGGCCATAATTTGATTAACTGCTTTAGTACCTTGACCTGATCCAGTGCTGCCCATATAAATGATGCGCGCGCACATCGCTTCTAAAATAGGTATGACTTGAGTGAGTATGTCTTGCTTGCCGCCGACCATCATTGCTAAAGTGCCGTTTTTGGCCCCTTCAACCCCGCCAGATACGGGCGCATCGAGAAAGTGAGCTTGTTTGGTCGCGAGTTGCTGTGCCGCGATTTTTGCTGTATCGCTACTGACTGTTGAGCTATCTATCACAATGGTATTGGGCTTAATGCTCGTTAATAGCGCGTTAATGATCTCCAATACATCATTGTCCGCAGAAACACAGATAAGAATAATATCTGCTTGAGCTGCTATCTTATCTATAGAGGCTGCAACCTGAATATTAAGCTCGTTGGCTAAGGCTTGTGCTTTGCTGTTTGTGCGATTCCAAACCTGTGTTAAATAGCCAGCTTTGGCAAGATTACGCGCCATACCCGTACCCATTGCACCTAATCCGATCATAGCGACTTGCATGGTGTTTTCTCCTGTTGGTCTATTGTAAAAAATTGCAGCTATTGTACAATTGTCGGTTATGGATATTGTAACAGACACAAATATATTTTTAGCAGTGGCTCTAAATGAAGCAGAGAAAACAAGAATTATTCAGCTTACTTTGAATAAGAATGTAGTAGCTCCAGAAATATTGCCATATGAAATTGGTAATGCTCTTTCTGCAATGATCAAACGAAAACAAATATCACATAATGAGGCATTAGCAACGTTTGAAATAGTTAGAAAAATTCCTGTGCGCCTAGTCTCAATAGATATTCTTAAAGCACTGGAAGTGGCATTAGAATTTAATATTTATGCTTATGATGCTTATTTTCTACAATGTGCAAAATCACTATCTTGTCCATTGTTTACATTAGATAAACGCATGAAACAAGTTGCAATTAATCTTAATATTGAAGTATTGGAGTAATAAAATGCAAGTATTTACTTATTCTGAGGCTCGTCAGAACCTTTCTAAATTATTAGTTCTTGCTCAAGCAGAAGAAGTCGAAATTCGCAGAAAAGATGGTTCTATATTTTCCCTGATAGCAAAAGAAAAGTTGTCCAAGTCACCCTTTGATGTATCAGGAATAAATACCAAAGCAACGACAAAAAATATTTTAAGTGCTGTTGAGGACTCAAGAAAAGGCTAACAAAAAATCCAGCAGACAGTTTAAAGTGTATGAAGTCGCGGCTAAAAGCCCCTCCCACAATCTATTGCTTTTTATAGGGTATGCGACACTTTAGTTAATATTTGCTGTGAGGTAACTTCAGCGTGTTGTAGGATGTGCTGAGGAACGAAGCGCATCACCAAAACGATGCGCTCCCTATCGTCAGCACATCCGCTATAACTAGCGGTGAAGTCCGCCCTACCATTGTTGTCCAGAATTATTGCGTTGTTTCTGTCGGCTGTATTGATAGAGAAACTTACGCTTTAATAAGCCTGATGGATCATCAGGAATACGTTTTAGCCATTGTTCATTGGCTTGTTGCTGTTCATTATCTTGAGAATCAGCTTCACTGGCTTGTTGGGCTTCTTCTGCTGGCTTTTGTTCTTGTTCTTGCTCTGACTCAGGTTTAGCTGTCTTTTCAGATTTCTGTTGCTCTGCTTCCTTTTGTTTTTTGTCGTTTGTAGAATCCTGCTGGTTTTGCTTGTCTGAGTCTTGAGAGTCTTCGGGATTTTGCGGATCTTGTTGTTCAGAGTCTTTGTCTGACTGCTCACCTTGTTGATCTTTTTGTTGCTCAGATTCTGATTGATCTTTATTTTCTTGATTCTGGTCTTGGCTTTTCTCTTGATTCTCTTTATTTTGTTGCTGCTGTTTTTGTTGTTCTAAGGCTTTTTCAACGATCTCTTTATTATATTGAGCATCTTTATTATCAGGGTTCAGTTTTAATGCTTGTTCATAAGCGCTAATGGCTTTTTCTAATTGTCCTGACTTGGCTAGAACATTGCCTTGGTTATAGAGTGCGGTGTCGGTTGTTGCAGGCGGTAGCTCTTCCTTTTCTGTTAATTTTGTTCCGGCTTTATATTGTGCAGCGGCTTGCCAAGCGGGGTCGGTAAATTTTTCAGCTGCTTTTTGATAATCGCCTTGTAAATAGCTTTGTTGTGCTTGTTGTTCTTTGGTTTGCCATAAGTCTTGCCATTCGAGCGCATAGCTTTCTTTTGGGAAGGGCAGTAATAAAATAAATAGTAAGCTTAATAAGCCACGTCTAAAGGAGAGTGAGGCAAGTAAGAGTAAAGGTAATAAGAGCCACACGCCTGCTTCTACCCAATTTTCCAGTAATAAATCATTTTCTAGCACCTCACCGTGTTTGGCATCTTGTTCAAAATGGTGGCTAAGTGCTTCTATATCTGCATTGCTATTGGTGATTTGTTGATAAACCCCTCCTCCTGCTTGTGCGACTTTTTGTAAGGCTTTAGGGTTAAGTTTGGGGACAACAATACTGCCTTTGGCATCGGTTAAAAAACCACCTTGTCTTAAGGTTATTGGCGCGCCTTCTACTGTCCCCACTCCCAAGATTGATAATGGATAGTTGTCAGGCAGGTCTACCTTAACAAAGGCATCTTCAATTTGTTCATCATCGGTGATTAATAAAATTTGCCCTTGTTGCAAACCTGCATTTTTGAATAGTTCTACGGCTTTTTTAATGGCTAAGTCACTTCGGCTGCCTTGTGCGGGCATAATATCCGTGGTTAAAGCGCGTAATTGGTTGTTAATGGTTTCCGTATCATTGGTTAGCGGTGTTACAGTAAATGCGGAGCCAGCATAAACTAATAAGGCGGTTTGGCCGTCTTTGCGTTTTTTTAATAAGTCGGCAATTTTATAACGCGCTCGTTCTAAGCGTGAGGGCTTAATATCAGGCGCATCCATTGAGCGGGATAAGTCCAAGGCAATCACTAGCGCGGATGCATTTCTAAAAACAGGCGTAGGAACACGTTGCCATGTAGGCCCCGCTAAGGCTGTAATGGCAAGGATAGCTGCTAAACTCGATGTGATAAGCGGGGCGCGACTGTGTTTAAGTTCCTTTTCTTGTAATATAAAAGGTAGTAATTCAGGATCACAAACCGCTTGCCAATTGCCTTGACGCAATTTATGTCTAACGGTTAAAAAAATAAAAACAGTTAATGGCAGTAAGGCTAGTAGCCAATAAGGTCTAATAAAGTGGAATTCGCTAAAGTTCATGAAAATCGTAAGCGCATAAGGCTAATAAAAGAGGCTAAAATTAAGGCAAACGCCAAAGGCCAGAAAAATAACTCAGTACGTGGCCGGAAAAATTGCTTATCTTTTTCGACCGGTTCTAGTGCGTCTAATATTTGATAAATTTGTGCGAGTTCTTGCGTATTTTTGGCTCGAAAATAGCGACCGCCCGTTTTTTCGGCAATGGCTAATAAGGTTTTTTCGTCTAAATCTCGAGAAGGGTTTACTTTCCGCGTGCCAAAAAAACTACGTACTGTCATTGCATCTGCACCGATGCCGATAGTGTAGATTTTTAAATGATATTGAGCTGCTAATTCAGCGGCTTTTATAGGCGAAACTTTACCGGCGGTATTGGCACCATCGGTTAATAAGATTAACACGCGGCTATCGGCGTTTTGTGATTGTAAGCGTTTGACTGCCAAACCGATGGCATCGCCAATAGCCGTGCTTTCACCCGCTAAGCTAATAAAAGCTTCATTTAATAAGGTTGCAACTGTCTTACGGTCAAACGTTAATGGGACTTGTAAATAGGCGTTAGTGCCAAATAAAATCAGTCCTAAGCGGTCACCTACACGCCGTTCGATAAATTCACTTGCCACAGCTTTAGTTGCCGTTAAACGATCTACTGCTTGACCGTTAACAATAAAATCGCGCTCTTCCATACTACCGGATAAATCGACGGCTAACATTAAATCACGTCCACTGACGCCTTGCTCTATCGGCTCACCTAGCCATTGTGGGCGCATACTGGCTAATACTAATAAGCACCAAGCAAAGGTAGCAAGCCATAATGCCCATGGTTTATTTGCTTGAGCGACTTTCTGGCTCTGTACGATGTTAAAATCATCTAAAAAAGGGACTTTAAGTGCTGCTTGTTGCGCATTATTGACGGCAGGTGTAAAGCGACGAATAAACCAGGGGAGGGGCAGGGCAAGGAATAGCCAGGGCCAAGCAAAATGGATCATGTTTTAGGCTCTTTTTGTGCGTTTAACCACGCTTCGCATAAATTAAATAAAGGCGCGAGATAGTGACTGTTGTCTGCTTGACTATAAAGCGCATCGGTTAATAACCAACCGATATCGCTATTAAAGCTCTTAATCGGAAGGCTTTGATCCAGAAAATTGAGCCAAGCTTCGCCGGTTAAACTAGCAACTTCTTCTCGTGGATAAAGGCTAACCGCAGTGCGGCGCATTAAATTGGACAAAGCGACTAATTTTTCCTGTTTACTCAGCTGTTTATCTGCTCTGAGTGATTTTAGCTGTTTTTTGGCAAATTTTAGTGCGGTTTTGCGGGTGAGACGTTTATATAATCTAAATAGTAAATAGCCGCAAAGTGGCACTAGCACCGCTAATACCCACCAGCCTATTGCTGGCGGCCACCAGCTAATTGCATCGGGGAGCTGTATGTCACGTAAAGGAAGTTCTGTAGGTTGCATGACGTAAATTATAAATGAAATGAGAGCATTATGTTTTTTTCAAGTTGGCAGGATGTGCTGAAGAACGAAGCACATCGAGGATATTTTACTATTTTTTGCTTGCTAATATATACGCTTCATTTAAGGGGTGCCGTTTAGTTTAAAGCATATTAACAGCCATCCGTTTAGCGCCCCAATCTCCAGGTTTTGCAGCAAAATGTCCTGCACATTGAGTGCCGCAAGCCGTGCATGTGCCTGAGGCATTCAAATTCCAGTCGGATAATTGATACCAGTCACGACCTATTAATAATTGTCCGCAGTGGTGGCAATAGGTACTTTCTGCTGGTTTATGATGTACATTGCCTACATAAGCATAATGAACACCGTTTTTTATAGCAATATCGCGTGCTAATAGTAATGTTGCGACTGGCGTTGCCGGTGTCTCCCGCATTTTCCAGTCAGGGTGAAAAGCAGTAAAGTGCATGGGCACATCAGGACCTAAGTTTTCTACGACCCACTGGGTCATTTCTTCTAGTTCAGCTTGGGAGTCATTTTCACCGGGGATAAGTAGCGTGGTTAATTCCAGCCATACGGATGTTTCATGCTGTAAATAACGTAAAGTATCTAATACGGCGGCTAAATGAGAGCCTGTTATTTTGTGATAAAAACGCTCAGTAAAGGCTTTTAAATCAATATTTGCTGCGTCCATATATTGATAAAATTCAGCTCTAGGTTCAGGGCAAACATAACCTGCAGAAACGGCAATGGATTTGATGCCTAATTCACGACAAGCCATAGCCGTATCTATGGCATACTCGTGAAAAATAACCGGGTCATTATAAGTGTAGGCAACACTCAGGCAGCCCTGTTCAGCGGCTTTTTGGGCAATTATTTCGGGGCCTGCAATGCTCATTAAGGCATCCATTTGTCGTGATTTACTAATGTCCCAGTTTTGACAAAATTTACAGGCTAAATTACAACCTGCGGTGCCAAAAGAAAACACTGAAGAGCCAGGGTAAAAATGATTTAATGGTTTTTTTTCTATTGGGTCGATGGTAAAGCCACTAGAGCGGCCATAACTGGTTAATACGACCTGTTGATCTTGATTTTGTCGAATAAAGCATAAACCGCGCTGACCATCATGCAATTTACAAAATCGTGGGCATAAATCGCACTGTATACGACCATCACCTAAATCATGCCAGTAGTGAGTAGCGACAGTCGTTTCTGAATTAAGTTGAGTTTGCATAGCAAGCCTCCGGTATAGATATCTATATATAGATATATGGCAATATATTTTTAAATCAAATAATTTACCATTTTTGTTCGTATATCACGGCCATTAAGGTAAGGAATTAAAGTGCGTATATAATATAAAGCCTGGAGCTTTATATTATGTGATACGGCCAGTCCTTTCGGATATTATTGACGCTTTATTTCTAAGGATGTGCTTGTAATTTAACACTAATTGACATATACAGGTAATAAAAAGAACTTAATCATCGGGGGTGCACAATTATGCAAAGCATACGTCCGCCTGCAGTCGCAGGTTCATTTTATCCTGATAATCCACATGAATTAAGAGCAATGCTTGCTGAGTATCTTGAGCAAGCTGAGCCGTCAGTAAAAGCGCCAAAAGCGATGATTGTGCCGCATGCCGGCTATATTTATTCGGGTGTCTGTGCGGCCAAGGCTTATGCGCGATTAGCCCCGAAGCCTGCCATGATTAAACGTGTTGTTTTATTAGGGCCATCACATCATGTTGCTTTTACCGGTCTGGCATTATCCAGTGCTGATGTTTTTAATACGCCTCTTGGTGATATTCCTCTAGATAAAAAAGCCATAGACTCTTTATTACAGTTTCCTTTTGTTGCCTATCTTGATCAGGCGCATGCTTTAGAGCATAGCCTAGAAGTGCAATTGCCATTTTTGCAAATGACCTTAGATGACTTTAGCCTCATTCCAATAGTGGCAGGCGATTGTCCGGCGGAACAAATAGCGCTTGTATTGGCATTATTTTATGACCAGCCGAATACTTTAATCGTTATTAGTTCAGATCTTAGCCATTTTCATGATTATGCGACAGCGCAACGGCTAGATCAGGAAACCAGTGAAAAAATCGAAAAGCTTGATTATCAACATTTAGATTATGACAGTGCTTGTGGGCGTGTGCCAGTGAGTGGCTTGCTTGCTCTGGCAAAAAAGAAATCACTGCAAATTAAAACGATTGATCTTAGAAATTCAGGTGATACTGCCGGCGATAAAAGCCGTGTCGTCGGGTATGGTGCTTATGTTATTGACTAAAGCACAACAGTTACAACTATTACAGACCGCGAAAGATTCTATCGCTTATGGTTTAAGACATGGTCAAGCCTTGCCTGTAAATAGTGGAGATTATGATCCTGAGTTACAGGAAATCCGTGCCAGCTTTGTTACTTTAGAAATACACCATCAATTGCGTGGCTGTATTGGCATGTTGGAAGCCGTACGTCCTTTGATCGTTGATATTGCAGAAAATGCTTTTGCCGCAGCGTTTCGAGATTATCGTTTTCCACCCGTCACCGCGGCGGAGTATGAACAACTGGAAATTCACTTGTCTATACTGACTAAGCCAGAGCTTATAAATTTTGACTCTGAGGAGGATTTATTGCGTCAAATACACCCCAATATTGATGGCTTAATTTTACAAGAAGGCGCTCAGAGGGGCACATTTTTACCTTCGGTATGGGAGTCATTGCCTGAGCCGCACGATTTTTTGTGCCATCTCAAACAAAAGGCTGGGTTTGACCCTGATTATTGGTCAGACTCAGTAAAAGTTTATCGTTATAAGTGCGATATTATTTCTGAATAACACTCGATTCTAATAGGTATAAAACCTGTAGAGTAATGGTGCTAGACTGAATTTAACATCTATATTTTTGGTTATTTAAAAGGAGAGAAAAGAATGCAACGTTTACCCATATTTATCGTTTTTATACTATTAATTTCAAGCAATAGTGTGAGTGCGAAAATGACCTGTCAAACAGATTCATTTGCTAATAAAACATGTCGCGATGAGCAGGGAAATACATGGTTTGGGCGCACAGATGCAGCAGGCAATGAACAATGGACCGATAATAAGGGAAATATGATCAATGGTATTAGGGATTCTTTTGGCAATATGACTTATAAAGATAGTTCGGGGCAGGTACGAGGGAAAAAAGACTCTTTTGGTAATGAGGCATGGAAAACAAGGCATGGTGAAGTGATTAAGGGCAGAACAGATTCTTTTGGAAATAAAAATTATAGAGATGGAGCAGGGCGGGCCATAAGCTGCTATAAGGATTCGTTGGGCAATGAAACCTGTACTAAATGATAGTTTGAAAAGTGACTAGGCAAAAAAAATGCGTCTTAACTAAGTTAAGTCGCATTCAAGGAGGAGGGTAAACTCTAATCAGTTTGGAGTGCATTTAAGAGTTGCCTATATCATATCTAAGTTGATTGCAATTGAAAATGTGACATATTGTCGCAGTCTTAGGCTAGAGGAATTAGGCTTTACACTCAAAAGTGTGACTTACTTCTTGAAATTTATCACTTTATTAGATGGGTTTAAGTTTATTTCATCAATAATAATACCTGAGCGTGCATTAATAATATAGTTAACGGCATCCGCAACGTCACTTGCTAGTAAATGTTGGCTCACTTGTTCGCCTGGCTCAAAGCTTAATGTCTTAAAGAAATCAGTTTTTACCATACCCGGGTTAATTAAGGAAACACGCACGCTGCTTTTTGCGCATTCATCTCTGAGTGCTTGACTAAAGCCACGTAGAGCAAATTTACTAGCGCAATAAATAGAACCTTTGCGGCTGCCAGATAATGCGGCTTCTGAGCCTATAAAGATAAGATCAGCTAAAGCTTGTCGTTTTAAAGCAGGCAAAAATCCCTTAGCTAGAAAACTTTGGCTAATAAAATTCAGATTCATTATTTCTTGTATTTGGCTAAAGGAAAACTCTTCCAAGCTGGAAAATTGGCCTTTGCCGGCACTGAAAACAATAGCATCAATGGCTGGAAACTGTTTGACCAGTTGTTTGATTTTATTGGGTAAAGTAGTCAAATCGCTGAAATCTATTGCTACTGAATTAAAGCGCGGGTGGATGTATGTAAAATTTTGGCAATCTCTGGAAGCGCCAATTACCGCATGGCCTTGGCCTAATAACGTTCGCGCACAAGCACGACCTATGCCCGAACTTGCTCCGGTAATTAAAATCGTACGCTTTATAGGCTGCATGGGAAAAATTTATCTTCAGGAATATAGTTGAGGAGTTCCTGCGTACAAAATTGCATCATCTCCTCCTCTAGTTTTGTTTTATAAGACATCATGCCATTGCGTGACTCTAGCGGGCTGGCAAATAACTTTTCTTCAGGGTAAAGTTTCTGCACTTTCTTAAAATATTTATCCGGTAAACGAAAAACACCTAAACTAACGGAATGTAGTAAGTCAGGGCTAATTTTAGCAAATACCGTTTTGAATAAGCTTTGATAATGCTGTTGGTAATCATCTTCGTAAATAATCGGATCAAAGCGCAAACCTATCGGCCAGCCTTTTTCCTGTAATTTATTTAGCGCATCTAGCCGTTTTAATATATTAGGCGCTTTATGTTCTAATGCTGAAGCGATTTCATCAGGCGTAAAGCTAAAAGCAACAATGCAGCGCTCAAAAGCCTCAATATCTAATAAATGGCGTACTTGTGTACTCTTCGTGCGCAATTCCATCCACGCATTAGGAATGGCGCGGATAACGGGTAAAAACTCTTGAGCAAAATCGGTCACGGGTTCCAAGGCTAAACTGTCGCAATCATAGCCGGAGAAAAAGTGTACCGGTTCATCAGGTGTTTCAGCACATAAGTGCTGAATATCGGCGAAATAGTCTTCATAATTTACAAACAGCACATAATTAGCCGATTGGTACATACCTTGTAAAAAGCAATAGCGACAATCATACAAGCAATTCAGCATGTGCGAGAAGTAGTAATTCTGCTTAGCACCGATACCATATTGTGGCGGCGTTTTAAGCATAAAGCCTTGATATTTTTCTGCGAGAATCAATGCCGGTTGTTGTTTTTGCAGGCGAAAGTTTTGCGCTTTAGGGTTAAAGACTTCGCCATAGCGACGGCAAGTGATCTGTCGTGCTTTCGGAAAGCGTGCACAAATATCTAACACGCGAGGGTGTTGTAGGATATTTTCTTCTATATAAATTGTATCAATCATAAAGGTCTTGGGGGATTGTTTTTATATAAAATTTTATATAAATTGGATTAAGTTAAACAAGGAGATTGGATATGGCACTAAAATTTTATAAAAGTCCTTTTCATGCGACAGAAGCGGTTGGCATTGCTAGCAATATGGTTTTGCGTGCTGACATGATTATAATGATTAGAGATATTATCCAGAGTCAAGGTTGGACACAACAGCAAGCAGCAAATGAGCTCAGTATAAGTCAGCCACGCATTTCAGATATAATTAACGGTAAAATAGAAAAGTTCACTCTGGATTTTTTAGTGACCCTCTTTGATGCCTTGGGCTTTAAGGCTCGCTTTACATTTGGCGATATAAATAGTGCAAATATTGAGATTAGACGCATTAAAAGCAAGGCCCTTTAGATTTTTAATTTATTTTTAAGCTCTTTATATCTAATTTTTGCTGTTACCATCGCTTGTTTATCGACTCCATTCGTTGTTTTTTCAAAAGAATGAAGTACGACTACTGTATTTAAATATTTTGCAATATAGAGATATCTAAAAGCTGGATGCCCATTTATTTTTAATTCAATGACGCCAGCACCTATACTACTTAATGATCTAACACTTAAAAAAGGCTTTTTGTTTTCTTAACTAGCTCTTAAGTTTGTTCCAAATTCAACCTGTATGCTTTTTGGAAGGTCTTTATACTCCCTTTCAGCGGCATCATTAACAAATGCAAATTTCTTTTCATTCACTGTTAAGTCTTTAAAAAGATTGATTTTCAATTTTTTAGCGCTCAGTATCTCATGATATCCAACGGTTGTTCATGTTCCTAAGTTGTTTAGTGTGAAAAGGTGGAATAGCATTTTCCGCTATAAGGTGTAACCCAATGTTTAGGCGGCAAGCAAAATGTCGGAATACGCTATGCTATTTTAAGTAACGGATAGTCAGCTTACGGGGTTATTTTCAAAGAAGTACAAAATCGAAACGACGCGATTATTTCGGCTTATAGGCGTGGTGGGTATAGCTTAAAAGGGCTTCTTAAACTTTACTATTCTACCCGGCATTCAGAACCCCTAAAATGATTTTTTATAAATAAAAGCAAATTAAAGTTTGATTTTTAAGACAGTACTTGACACTTTCTATGTTCTTACTTACAAAAACCTCGATAATACAAGGTTCTTATGTCTAGTTGCCATAAATGCAACGCCATTCAAAAGCAGCAGTTAACCTAGATTCGCATACATTGCTAATTTATCGCGGATAATGGAATAAGCATAAAAAATATAGCCCCGCTCTGCGGGGCATTTTCAGCCCATATTTTACCTTGATGAGCCTCAACGATTTCTTTGCTGATTGCTAAACCTAGGCCTGTACCTCCTGAATTTGATTTGGTTTTACTGCTTTGTATAAATTTATCAAACACTTGTTCTAGTTCTTGCTCTGGAATGCCGGTGCCTTCATCTCTCAAACTAAATGTAAAGGCAGCTTGGTTGTGCCATTGTGATGCAATAATACTAAAATACAGCGTCCTATTAACATCAGAAAATTTAATGGCATTAGACAGTAAATTCGTAACCACCTGAGTAATACGCGCAGCATCCACATTAGCATGTAAAGCATTATCCGATTCTTGCCAGCATATGGTTAATTGCTTATCCTTTAAACACGCTTCCTGCTCAGCAATACAATGGCTAACAAGTTGATAGATATTGCAAGATGTTTTTTCAATCAGCATTTTACCTGCTTCCAGCTTAGATAAATCTAGCAAATCATTCAATAAAACCAATAAGCGTTCAGCACTGGTGTTGATACGGTCAAAATACTTTGCCAATTTTTCTACTGAGGCGGTCTCTACATTTTTAATACCAAAACGAGCAAAACTGATAATGCCATGCATGGGGGTGCGCAGTTCATGGCTCATATTGGCCAGAAATTCAGATTTTGCCAAATTGGCGTGTTCGGCAGTCTCAATGGCTTGTTCTAGCGCAAAGGTTTGCTGTTTTACTTCTTGCTGTAATTTTTCACTAAACTGCTGGAGTGACTTTTCAGCCTGTTTTTGTTCCGTTATATCGGTAAACAAAGCGATACGCCGGTAAACCTCAGCGGCATTATCAAAAATGGTATTAATATTCATATGGATAGTATGGCGAGTACCATTTTTGTGTTGAATAAGCAATTCACCTTGCCAGTGTTCCGTTTGGCTGATACTTGCCCATATTTCGGCAGAAAAGGGTATTTGTTCTAAATATTTGTACAAGATTTCGTTTGCACAATAACCTGTGACTTCGGTAAATGCTGGGTTAATGGCAACAATTCGATTGTTTTTATCTATCATCAGCATGGCTTCATGGCTGGATTGGTAAACTAAATTGGCAATTTGTAAGGATTCCAATGAATTACATTGTTCAATTTCAATGGCAACTCTGACAGCAAGACTGCTTAACAAGTTTTCATTTATTTGCTCTTTCTGCATAGGCTTCTTACTGAGTAGAGCAATAATACCAATCACTTTGTTAGCACTATTTTTAAGAGGGATACCGACATAACTTCTTGCTTGCATATCCACTAGCAGGTGGTCAGTAGGAAAAAGCTTTTGTACTTTATCGGGAAACAGGCAAAGTCCTTCTTGCATGACTCTTTCGCAAGGCGAGTCCTTTAAAGAATAAGAAAACTTTTCTAGAAATTTATTACCAGACCAAACGGCAAGCGTCTTGGCAAAGCCTGGGTTTTGATCATCAACTTGGGCAATCAAAGCATACTCTACATCATGTGAGGTGGCTATTTTGCGAGCAATTAGATGAAAAATATCTTCATCAGTATCCGCATTACTTTCTGCTAAGGTCAGTAAAATATCCTCTATTCTTTTTTTACGGGTAATATCTCTTACCGTACCCAGCATTTTAATGGCTTTATTGTCTGAGTCGCGTACCACATTGCCGACTTCATGCAACCAATGAATAGAATGGTCCGGCCAAACCACTCGGTGCTCTATATCGTAGTTCTGACTCTGCTGAAGACAAGCTTGAATGGCATCATCAACGTGCTTTTTATCGTCAGGGTGTATGGCGTTACTAAATAATTGGAAATTAGGTTGCACGCCTTCGGCCTCATAGCCAAATAAAGGGGCTACGGTTTCTGACCAGAACAAGCTACCGGACAGTATATCCCACTCCCATATACCAAATTGTGCAAATTGTTGGCTCTCATTAAAACGAGATTCCGTTTTTCTTAAGTTTGTCTCAACTTTTAGGCGTTTATGCACTTCTTTGCGTAAACGCAATACCCAATAGGCGAAATATAAAAATAACAACACGATGGCAATCGCATATTTAAGTAAGGTTTCTGTTGGAACCCCCGTATCTATTATATGTAGGCTTAACCAGCGTTCATCAATTTTAGTGTGTTCTGCTGTCGAAATTGAGTTGAGGGTTTTATTAATAATGGACAGTAATAGTGGCTGAGATTTAATTACCCCTATGCGGTGCTGATTAAGATACCCTGATTGCCCTGAAAAACGCAAATTAAACAATCCCGTTTTGCTAATCGCATAGTTAGCCGTACCGGCATCACCAATATAAGCATCAGCCTTTCCGGCTGCAACCATGCGTAATGCCTCGGCTGTATTGGCAGCCGGTAAAAGGTTTATTTCCGGGTGTTGTTGCTGTAAAAGCTCCTGAATTGAATATGATTTTTCAATAGCAACCGTCTTGTGATACAGATTTTTTAAGGAGCCTATATAGTTATGCGAAGCATCATTGATAATAATATTGGGGTTGCTACTGTATACTTGAGAAAAGTGCAAATACTCACGACGTTCAGGGGTATCCACAGCATCTGCAATCATATCTAATTTGCCTTGTTTTGCCATTACCAAAATATCAGCCCAAGGTTTATCTTTAATGATTTCAAATTGAATGCCCAGCCGTTGTTCTATCAGCCTCATATAATCTGCCGAACGCCCAACATAATGCCCGTGTTTGTCGACCCACTCATAAGGGGCAAAATTATTATCAATTCCCAGGCGAATAATGGGGTGCTGGCGTAGCCATTGCAACTCCTCTTTTGACAAGCCTAAATTATGGGCAGGATGGTCATAGAGAAAATGATTTAACGCCTCATCACTTAAGGGCTTTATTAAGCCTAGCTCATGATAAACCGTTGCAATCCGGCGTAATCGCGCAATTGTTATCTGCCCAATAGGCGTGCTATTAGCCGAAATTAACTGACGGGTTTCTTTTGCCTCAAAACGTAAATGCTCTAGGCTAGATTTTGCATGATAGTGCTGATGAATCAGTTGGATAATTTGTTCTGGGTGTTTTAAAGCATAGTACCAGCCTTTTAGTGAGGCATCGCGAAAGCGTTGCGCCCGCCCCGGGTGTTGCTCTAATTCTGCCTGACGGGTAAATAGCAGGTCGCCATAGAAGTCAAAGCCATAACTTTGTGGGTTGATAATATTGATTTTAATGCCTTTATTTCGATAATAAAAAGGCTGGTCTGTTAAGTAGCCTGATATGACATCGGTTTTATCAGAAATAAGGTCATCATCATTAAATGATTGAGCAACCAGCGTGTATTGCTGTGTTGAGAGTTGTGCATCATACAATAGCGCCCTGAGCGGTGCTTCTTCTGTGCCGTCCTGACCGTTATACATCATCACCCGTTTACCGGCGATGTCTTGCGGGGTACTGATTTTAGAAGATTGTTTACTGATAAAAATTAAGGGGTTATGTTGAAATATTGCAGCCAGTGCCTTAATCGGGCTACCGTTGGCGTACTGTACCAGGATTCCTGCATCCTCTACGCCGTAATCTGCCCGCCCCGACATCACTTCTGTCACAACCGGTTTACCTGAGGTGCGTTCGATAATTTGTACCTCTAGCCCCACATCGGCATAATAACCTTGCTGTTTGGCGGCATAATAGCCTGCAAACTGGAACGCATGAGTCCATTTTAGCTGTAACTTGACCTTTTCAAGTGGCGGGCGTGCCGCGTAAACATGGCTTGAGAGCAGTAGCATCAACAGGCTGGCAACAATAGATATAAAAAGCCTATTTTGTTGCTGCCAATATGCCGGCTTATTAATTTTTTGCTTATCGTTGCTGTACATCTATCGTTTTCAAATCGTTAATTTTGGTAGTATCAATAATTTAGCTGTCCTAAATAAATAATTACGCTAGAATGCAAGCCAAAAAATAAAAATTGACAGTTATGTGAGAATCATACATAAGGAACAAAATTTATGATAGCGGATTTACAAGATGTTTCGAGTGCTAATATATTGGTTATTGATGATGAAGAAATTAATTTAGAGATAATAGAAGAATTATTAACTGATAATGGTTTTTCGAACATAAGCTTATTTTCCGATCCAGAAGCCGCGCTGGAATCTTACCGGCAATCACCACCAGATTTAGTTTTGTTAGATATTAATATGCCTGTTTTATCAGGTTTTGATGTCTTGCAACAATTTAAAGAAATTAACCATCCACTGCCTCCACCTGTTATTGTCGTGACCGCATCGGCTGATAGAAAAACGCGTTTACAGACACTTAAAGTCGGTGCAAGAGATTTTTTGAGTAAACCTTTTGATGATGAAGAAGTTTTAATGCGGGTTAGAAATTTACTGGAAATGCATCTGGCTCATAAGGAAAACCTGCATTACTCTAACACACTGGAGGAGGCGGTTCTTCAGCGGACGCGTGATTTATCGGAAACCCAGAATGAAATGATTGAACGTTTAGGGTTGGCTGCTGAATACCGAGACAATGAAACGGCCGCGCATACTATTAGAGTCGGACATTATTCTAAACATATTGCTCAAGCACTCGGTATGAGTGACAAAGAATCAGAACAACTGAGGCTGGCTGCCCCCATGCATGATATGGGTAAAATCGGTATTCCAGATAGTATTTTGTTAAAACCTGGTAAATTAGATGATGCAGAATGGGCTGTTATGCAGTCACACTCTGAAATTGGCTACGACATTCTTAAAAACTCTAAAAGCCTGGTATTAAAAAATGCAGGAATCATTGCTTTGGCTCATCATGAGAAATGGAATGGTAACGGCTACCCTTCAGGCTTAAAAGGCGATGAGATACACCTCTTTGGTCGAATTGTTGCTGTGGCAGATGTGTTTGATGCGTTGAGCATGTCCCGCCCCTATAAAGCAGCATGGCCAATAGAAAAGGCCGTACAATTAATAAATGATGAGTCAGGTAAACATTTTGACCCCTCTGTTGTCACAGCCTTTAATCAAGTGCTTGATGAATTATTACGCATTAAAGAGCGTTTTAAAGATTAAGCAAATGCCTCATGATTAAACAACCAATTTGAACTTATGACAGACAAAGCATTACTTTTACTGGTAGATGATGACCCCATTAATCTTGAAATACTAGAAGAAGTATTAGTAGACACTTACCAACTCGAATTTGCCGAAACAGGTGAAGTCTGTTTGGAAAAGCTGAATACACTCAAACCGGCACTTATTTTATTAGATGTTAATATGCCGGGCATAGGTGGCATAGAAACCTGTCAACGCATTAAGGAAAATGCTGAAACGAGCGATATTCCCGTGTTATTTGTATCGGCACTCAGCCTTCCGGAGGAAAAGTTAAATGGCTATGAAGCAGGAGCTGAAGACTATATTACCAAACCCTTTATAGAAGATGAGCTACTGATAAAAATAGAGCTGGTACTCGCTAATGAGCAACAAAAAAAATCGTTGCAACAAGGCTCAAATGATGCCATGAGCATGGCGATGACCGCTATGACACAAGCCAGTGAAATGGGGGAAGTCATGCAATTCACCCGGGATAGTTATCACTGCCAATCAGCAGATGCTTTGGCAAAGCGTCTATTGGACTCACTAAGCCGATTTGAACTGAATGCAACTATTCGCCTGACCATGAATAGCCAAGATTTATTTTATTCTAGCTTAGGTATTGCCGGAGAACGAGAGCAAGAGGTCATGGAGCACGTTCGCGAAGGTGAGCGGTTTATTCATTTTGGTAAACGCACGATTATTAATTTTAAAAATATCTCTGTTTTAATTAAAAACATGCCTATAACAGAGCAAGATAAATATGGTCGTTTAAATGATATTACCGGTATGTTAGTTGAAGGAGCCGATGCCAGAATGGTGGGGATTGCAATGGCCTCATCTTTAATCAAATTAATCAATACCACCCATGATGTACTCGGTGAGATTGATCTTGTCCGTAAAGAAAATGAAAAGAAAAACACTGAAATAATGGATGATTTAGCCAGTAGCGTTGACTGGGCTTTTATCAATATGGATTTGAGTGAATATCAAGAGGATTATTTTAGGCAATTATTGAATCACGCAAAAGAACAAAGCCAGGTGCTATTTGATAGCGATATAAAAATGGAAAAGAAAATAAAAAATTTAATTGCATTACTGTCCATGAGTCAATAAGTTATACGAGCGCCTTAAAGCTCCTCAGTTTGCTTGTTAATAGGGATAACAAATTTAAAGATACTGCCTTGGTCTGCACAGGCTTCAGCCCACATTTTGCCCTTATGTGCTTCTATAATTTCTTTACAAATCGCCAAGCCTAAGCCGGTTCCTCCTGCATTGGTTTTTGTTTTACTACTTTGAATAAATTTGTCAAAAATACCCTCTAATTCATTTTCCGGAATCCCAATACCTTGATCACGAATGCTACATAACAAGCCTTTAACAGGCGGCTTATGTGGCGATGGTAAATCATATAATGCAAAGCTGATAAAAATAGATTGGCCAGGCTCAGTAAATTTAATGGCATTGCTGAGTAAGTTGGCAAGCACCTGAGCAATACGAATATCATCAAAATGGGCGACCGTACTGCAATGGGTCTTTTGCCAATGTAAACTCAGCTGTTTATCTTGCAGTTGGCCAGAACATTCGGTCACGCAATGCTCAACAACCGCTTTTAAATCATGCTGCAGAATATCCAATTGCATACGTTTGGCTTCTAATTTTGCCAAGTCCAGTAAATCATTGAGCAAAAGCAGTAAACGTTTTCCACTACTATTGATACGATCAAAATAACGTGCCAGTTTATCTAAATCGCCTTGATGACTGTTTTTAATGCCAAAACCAGCAAAGCTTAAAATACCATGCAGTGGTGTTCGTAATTCATGAGACATATTTGCCAAAAATTCTGATTTCGCCCTATTTGCCTGTTCAGCATGTTCTTTTGCCTGTAGTAATTCTTTTGTTTGTGCTTGGACTTCCCGCTCTAAAAGCTCTGCATGTTGACGTAAATCTATCTCCAATCGTTTGGTCAGTGATAGGTCATGAATAAAACCACAAAAAAGGGTCTTTTGTTTAAATTCAATAACAGAGACAGATAAGCGGACGGGAAATTTCAGCCCATTCTTTTTAATGGCATTAAACTCTCTGGAGTCACCAATAATATGTGGCTCTTGAGTTGTTAAGTAACGCTGTATGTAATGATTATGTTGTTCTTTATGGGGTGATGGCATCAGTATAGAAATGTTTTTGCCTAAAACTTCCTGTTCATGATAAGCAAAGAGCTGACAAGCCGCGGGGTTAAATTGTTGAATAATGCCTTGTGCATCAATAACGATAATACTGTCGAGTGCAGAATTAATAATGTTATTCAGGAAATTCTGTTCTTCTGCAATTTTCTGCAGACTCGCTTTAATAGCCTGTTCTGATTTTATCCATTGTAAGGTTTGACTGATTATATTAGCCGCTGTTTGTAGATACAGACTATCTTCTTTAGTCAGTGATGCATTTTGTTTTGGGTATAAGACAATAAACCCGATGATTTTTGCTTCCATATAAATAGGCACAGGAAAATAATCGGCTAACTGTTGAGTTTGATTGTGCGCATCAGCAGTGGTCACCGCATGATGAAAGGCTCTGTATTCATCAAGGTATTGCTTGATTGACATTGAGATACAATTTTTTTTCTGCTGGTTATTCATATTTTGACTAGCTACTATTTTAAATGTATCAGTCTCTTGTTCCCGTAAGATGATGGCACCTTTATCTGTGCTTTCAGGGAAGGATTTAGCCACTAAAATACTTAAACTACTCTCAATAAATGGCTGTTTATCTGTACAGCTGATCGCCTCTTGGAGTAAGGTTTGTAATGCTGTGCGTTGGCTAATTTCATGATGTAAGGCATATTCAGCCTGTTTTTGTGCACTGATATTTTGGCAGATAGCGGTTATATAAGGTTTACCAGCCATATATTGACGGCTGGCATTAAGTAATACGCTAACGTGGGTGTTATCTTCTCGTATAAACTGCGTTTCAAAATTAATCGTTACCCCACTCTCTACACAGCGTTGCATTTCCTGTTTGTTCAATAACACCAGCTCCGTCGGTATCCATTTAAAAATAGACTGCCCTACAAGCTCTTCCTGGCTTTTAAGGGCTAATAGAGCAATGAAGGATGGGTTAGCTGATAATACCTCACCTTGGCTGTTTACTTCCATATAACCAATATTGGTCTGTTGCAGCAAAAAGGAGAGTTGCTGTTGTTGCTGCTTGAGTTGGCTTAAATCACGCCAAGTGGTGTGCAGGATAAGTTCATTATGTAATTTAATAGGCGTTAAGGTGACCTCGCAAGGGAAGGTTTCACCATTTATTCGTTTATGCACCCATTCAAAGCGATGAAAACCTTTGTTAAAGGCGATTGCAATCATTTCTTCGGATTTTTCAGAGGATAAACGCCCATCAGTTTGTTTTTGTGGAGATAACTCGGCCGGGTGCATATTAAGTAGCTGTGCTTCACTGTCTGCCGCCAGCATTTTGAGTGCTGCGGGATTAAAACTAATGAAAGTTGTTTCTTTTAACAACAAGATAGCATCTTCAGAGTTGCGAAAGGTTACTTCAAATATATGGGTCTTAGAGGAGGCGAGATCAATTTTATCCATAATTTATAATGTGAAGAATTAAGAGCTAAAAAATACTGGCGCGCCATCCTACCTCATGAAATATTTGGGGCCCCTGTCACCAAATATTCATTTACATACAGAGCGAATTGGATAAGCCCTGGTACGCCCTGCATTCGCTTCGCACAAAAGCCGCTACATTTCCCTGATTTTTAGCGAAAGCAGGTTTATAAATATGCAGATCGGCATTTGCGTGACTGGTTTCCTAGGCCGCCTCGTTATACTGCCTTTGTATCAAGGCTCAATAAAGTTGCCGATATTTTTGCGCCTTTATTAATCATCATCTAGCAAGAACAAGAGGCAAAGAATACTGATCAAGCTTGGTTGATTGATTCATTTCCTGTTGCATTAGCAAAACAAGGACACCGATTTAAAGCCAAAGTTGCTCCTGAGTTAGCCGATGTAGGTTATTGTGCCACAAAAAAACTATATTTTTATGGTGTTCGAGCCCATGTTGTTGCTCGTCATCAAGCAGGCATTTTCCTTGTCCAGAATATATTAGAGCCTCAAGCGCAACATGCGACTGCGCATAGGCTGAGTACTGTGCTCAAGTAGACACTATATCCAATTGTTGCGTAATTTGCTTGAATACTGATGAATCGTCATCAGCTCCCCCAGATATAACGAATATCGTTAGGTCAAACCTGAGTCAAAATACTTTAGTAGCAGAGGCAGTGCTCTTTTTATTGGTTTGCACTACTACCTTAATTGGATAAGTTGTAAGTGATGACTGAACACACAGCTTAACCACAAGCAAGCTTTTACTTCCCTAATTACATTTGCTATCACCACAATTCAAACACGTCATACACCCATCCATCAACACTAAAGCTTTAGTCTGACATTTAGGGCAAAGTTGCGCTTGTTCAGGGAAATTCTCGCTTTCATCAGCTTGCGCGCCGTGTTTGGCTTCAAATTCTTTGCGCTTTTCAGCAAGGAATTGTTTTTGGTGTGCTTCAAGTTCTATATCTTTTAACATGCCGATATGTTTCATGTGTTGCTCAATTGCATGGCCGATTTCTGCGACTAAAGAGGGCATGTATACGCCGCCTTTTTTAAAGTATCCTCCTTTTGGGTCAAATACGGCTTTGAGTTCTTCAACCATAAAGGTAATATCGCCACCTTTACGGAAGACCGCTGAAATAACACGGGTTAAGGCTAGCACCCACTGGAAGTGCTCCATGTTTTTGGAGTTAATAAATACTTCATAAGGACGGCGCTCTTCATGCTCTGTGCCGGCATTCAGAAACATATCATTGATGGTAATATATAAGGCGTGTTCTGATTGCGGAGTTTTTATTTTATACGTTGAGCCGAGCAGCATTTCTGGGCGAGTCAGCTTTTCATGCATGCTTTCCAAGTCATTTTTGACTTCTTCAACGACGGCTGGCTTTTTGTCTTCTGGCGTGACGACTTTGTAGCTTACAATTTTTTTATCTATTTTTAGGGTCATTGTTTTTGTCTCTTTAGAATTTTCCGTAATAGCCTTCTTTTAAGGCGTCAAACAAATTAGCAGCGGAGTGCATTTCGCCATCGTATTCAATTTGTTGATTACCTTTTACTTCTAATACATGGCCATCTTCAAGTGTAAATTGATAGGTGGTATTTTCTAGGTCAGATTCTTTGACCAAAACACCTTGGAAGACTTCAGGGTTGAAACGGAAAGTGGTACAGCCTTTTAAGCCTTTATCATAGGCGTATTGATAAATTGATTTAAAATCTTCATACGGATAGTCGGTTGGAACATTGGCCGTTTTAGAAATAGATGAATCAATCCAGACTTGAGCTGCGGCTTGCACGTCAACATGTTGTTTCGGTGTAATAGCATCCGCAGTGATGAAATAATCGGGTAATTGTTCATCTGTTGTTTCGCTATATGGCATCGCTTTTTTATTAATTAATTCACGGTAAGCGAGTAATTCAAAAGAGAAAACATCAACTTTTTCTTTGCTCTTTTTGCCTTCACGGATAACATTACGTGCATAATGGTGTGCAAAGCTAGGTTCTATACCGTTACTGGCATTATTGGCGAGCGATAAAGAAATTGTGCCGGTCGGTGCAATCGAGCTGTGATGGGTAAAGCGTGCGCCTTGCTCAATTAGTGCAGCAATTAATTCTGGCTCAGCTTCAGCAATTTTTTGCATATAGCGACTGTATTTTGCATGCAGTACTTTACCGGCAACTTTATCGCCTATTTTATAACCATCCGTCACCATTTCAGGGCGTTTATGTAGCATTCTGCCGGTTACGTTATACATTTTTTCTAAAGCAGGTGCTGTACCTTTTTCTTTCGCTAATTCCAGCGCTTCTTTCCAACCTTCAACAGCTAAGACTTTAGTCACTTCGCTAGTAAAGCCTAACGAGGCATCATCACCATATTGCATGCCTAGCATAGTTAAAGTAGAGCCTAAGCCTAAGTAACCCATGCCGTGACGACGTTTAGAGGTGATTTCTTCGCGTTGTTTTTCTAAAGGTAAGCCGTTAATTTCAACAACATTATCGAGCATGCGTGTGAAAATACGGATTGTTTTACGATAAGCATTCCAATTAAAGGCAGCGTTTTCAGTAAAAGGATCTTGTATAAAGCGTGTCAGATTGATTGAACCTAGAAGGCAGGATCCATAAGGCGGCAACGGTTGTTCACCGCAATTGTGAGCATGTAAACCGTTAGCATCAAAGGTGTTAATTCCCGGTACTTGGATATCAAAAACATCTTCAATACCATCAGGAGTAATCGCTTCAACTATAGCTGTAAAGCGCTCACGGTTTAAACTACGTTTATAACTGGATAATGCGCTTTTTAATTTTAATGCTTTATTTGTATCGGTAAAATTAATCAACTCTTGGAAATTGACTAGATTTTCACCGCTGATGACTAACTCATGTTGCGCTTTAATTTGATAGTCGGCATGCCCCCCTTTACCATTAGGTAATTGCTTAATTCCTGCAGGACGCCGGTTACGATAAATGCTAGATTTAATTCCCAAACGCAATAGCATGCGCTGTACTGCTTCTAAGCGTGCTAAATCTGATTGCGCCAAACGAACACTAACTCCTTTTTCTTGTGTACCTTGAATACTACCATCAGCATCAAAAAAGCCTTGTAAAAAGCCTTTATAAAAGTCGCTAGATGCGCTTTCTATAGAGGGTGTAATAGATTTATTGCCTGCGGACATGCCTAATTCTTCTGCGAAGTGTTTAAGTCCAGCAAAACTTAGTCTATGCTCATTTCTACCGGCAATTTCAGACCAGCCAGTAAAGTCGCTGCGAGTAGTAAACTCTCGGCTTGCATTTAATGCTTTGTCCATAATCGCATTAATGCCAGCATTGACTGTGCCAGAATTTGCATTGACAGCTTGTGTACTTTTCCAAACAGATAAAACAGCTTTGTCTTCTTTTAGTGTGCCATCACCGATTAATAAGCCAATTAAATAGCCTTGATTTTCGCTATACAAACCTTGCCAAGCATTAGCTGCTCGATGGTCATTTAATAAGACTTGATCTCCTGCTTGTAACTCACTTGCTGCGCACCATTGTGTTTCTTGTCGGTATCGTGTTTGCGTTGTTATTTTACGAACTTGATGATCTTCAGTTAAGCGTAAGTTAAAGCCTTCTTTAGTTATTAACTTAACGATTTTTTTAGTTGCTGTCTTGAAAAAACCTTGTGCACCCGATAAATGCAGTTGGCCATCGACTAAGACTTTAATTTGTTGCCCTAATAAAGAGCTAACTTGTCTTGCACCGTGCTCAGTCTGAACCCATGTATCTGCGGTTACGCAAGGGTTGGTCGCGCGAATATCCTCGCAAAACCAATTGTTATTCATCTCATTGACTTTATCAATTAAGATAAAGCCTGGTTCTGCATAATCGTAAGTTGAAGACATGATGATGTCCCATAAACGACGCGCAGGCAGTGTTTTTGTGATTTTACAGGCGACTAGACCCTCTTTATTTTCTACGTATCCCAGGGAATGCGGTAAGTCACGCCAGATAATGAGAGACTTATCAGTTAAGTCTAGGTTATCTTGTTCTAGCTCTCTTTGCATGATGGGAAAAGACAGAGGCCAAGGTTTATCTGCTTTTACCGCTTCAATAAATTCTGCCGTAATTAATAAGGATAAATTAAATTGGCGTAAACGACCGTCCTCACGTTTGGCGCGGATAAACTCCACAACATCAGGATGACCAATATCAAAGGTTGCCATTTGCGCACCACGGCGGCCCCCAGCAGAAGACACGGTAAAGCACATTTTGTCGTAGATATCCATAAAGGATAATGGGCCAGAGGTGTAAGCGCCAGCACCAGAGACATACGCATCTTTAGGTCTTAGCGTGGAAAATTCATAGCCGATCCCACAACCGGCTTTTAACGTAAGCCCTGCTTCATGTACCTTGCCGAGAATATCATCCATAGAATCAACAATAGAGCCTGAAACGGTGCAGTTAATCGTTGATGTCGCAGGTTTATGGTCTTGTGCGCCGGCATTGGAAATAATTCGCCCGGCGGGGATTACACCTTGGCGTAAGGCCCATAAGAATTCTTGGTAATATTTCTCTTGTTTAGCTTTACCTTTTTCTACACTGGATAGAGCTTTTGCAACACGTTGGTAGGTGCCGTCTATATTTGCATCAACGGCTTCACCCGATTTTGTTTTTAAACGGTATTTGGTGTCCCATATATCAAGTGATGCATCTTGTAATGCAATCTCCATAGTGTTGGTGTGAGCTTTATTGGTCATCTATCTTCCTGGTTAATGCTGTTGGATATTTTTCGATTTTTTGGTTGTAGGACTTAACGAAAATAAGGTGTGATCTATTTTTTGAGTTAGCCATAATAACACAATATATTGTGTATTAAAAAAATTTATATACTACATAGGGTGATTTTATAGATATTTCCTAGGTGAACATTATTCTTTTTTTTCTTGGATTAGTGTAGGTTGCTTTTGGTTTGACGTACGCTGGGGGGTTGAATTTTTGTGATCTATATCTATACTTAAGTTAAATATTTATGCTTTAACATTTAAGGTTAAAAATAAAACGATGACTTTTTTACCTCACTATAATGCAAGCCCTGAATACAGCGCGGAAGTCTTAAGGAAAAGTATTCCTTTAATGATAAAAAATAATGTTCCACCGCATCCGATTAATTACGCCGTTTGGTATGTGTATGCAGCAGGCTATAACGGGCTTTTTAATAAGGCTATTAATAAGGCTCTAACTAATAATGAGTTGTTTGATGAGCAATCTGGTTTGGCCTTGTATAAAAAATATATTTGTAATGAGTCGGAAGAGGCATTTGAGAAAATGCAATTACAACTGCAGACAGTAATTGATGAAACTGCAAGTACGGTAGAACAGTCTAATGCCCAAGTATTAAGTGTCAGTGGTAATCTTGAGGGCAGTGTTCTTCAGCTAGAGGAGTTGGATAATTTAAGTGATGCGGGTTCAGTTTTATCGGGTATTCTTGAAGAAACAAAACAATTTTCTGCAATAAGTCAAAATTTAAAAGTAAAGTTGAATGAAGCAAATGAAGAAATGCAGGAATTACGTAATGAATTAGTTAAAGCTAAGGAAATGGCGACAAGAGATGGTTTAACAGGACTATTAAATCGCCGTGCTTTTGATAGTGAAATTACGGATTTAGTAGATCATGCCCTAGATTCTAATCATTGCTTGTTAATGCTTGATTTGGATCATTTTAAACGTGTAAATGATACCTATGGTCATATTGTTGGCGATAAAGTAATTCGGTTTATGGCTGGGATTTTGAAAAAATATGTGGCTCAAGATCATTTGATCGCACGTTATGGTGGTGAGGAAATGGTTGTAATTATGCCTAATACTGAGGTTAATAGTGCATTAGAGGTAGCTGAAACTATTAGGGCTACACTGGCAAAAAGTGAGTTAAAGCAAAAAGATAATGGGCAATCTATTGGTAAAGTGACAGTGTCAATCGGTGTCACCACATTGCAAGCGGCGGATGATGTTGAGAGTTTTGTGGCGCGAGCAGATAAAGCTTTGTATGCTGCTAAAACAGGCGGTCGTAATAAGGTCATGCAAGCATAGGGGTGTGAGCTTTGATTTGTATTTGAGAGGCATTACCTTAATATTTGTATTGGGTCATCATTACTTGCGCAACGTAAGTAACGGATATTTAATTTGTTGGCGAATTGTTGTAGCGTTATGCAATGTTGTTGAAATTTTTCTTGATAGCTCAAAACACGCTGTTTATCACTGGTATCTACGATAATATCTTTATTATTATCCGTAAATCGATACCGACCATTGGAGGGTAGGTGGCTTTCTAGTGGGTCATAAATTAAAATCATTATGACTTCACAATGGCGTGCTAATTTAGCTAGGTATTGTTCTGTAGCTTTATTTAGGCCACGGAAGTCGCTAATAATATAAACTAAGCTCCCTGGTTTTACATGTTGACTTAAACGACGCATAATTTGTTCAAAATCTAGGGCTACTTGCTTGGGCTGCGCTTGAGTCAGGGTGTTAAGAAAATGTAAAACGGCTTGTTTTCCATGTTGTGGCTTTAGCTCTTTACAGAAAAAGTCGGTAAAAATTTGTCCACCAATTCGGTCACTGTGATGTTGTGCGACCCAAGCAATTAAGCTGGCAAGCTTGGCAGCTTGTACAGACTTAAATACCCCGCGTGTTGCAAACTGCATAGAGGCTCGGTAATCCACTGAGATAAATACGGGGCGTTCGCGCTCTTCACGGAAGAGTTTGGTATGCGCTTTTCCTGTACGCGCAGTCACGCGCCAGTCTATGCTACGTATATCATCACCAGGCTGGTAAGGTCTTACTTCATCAAATTCCATGCCTCGGCCTTTAATACGTGACACATGTCCGCCGCTCTGTAGAGCGCGAATACGTGAGCGGAATAACTGCAATGTCGCGGCTGGTTTGACGAGGTTAATCAGCATCTTTAAATTGACGCGGGTGAGTTCATTGGTTTCACTCATGGCACAGCGATGCGGGCAATAAGTTGTTCAATAAAATAATCGCTAGTAATGCCTTCTGCTTCAGCCTCATAAGATAAAATAATGCGGTGGCGTAAGACATCAAAAGCGAGCTCTTGTATGTCTTCTGGCCCGACATACTCTTTGCCATTCAGCCATGCCTTGGCACGTGCGCATCGATCTAGAGCTATACTTGCACGGGGGCTAGCACCGTACTGTATCCAGTTGGCTAAATCTTCACCATACGCAGCAGGATTGCGTGAGGCGAGGATAATTTGCAATAAATAATCTTCCAAATTATCCGCCATAAAAATATTAAGTACTTCTTGGCGCGCGTTAAATAAACTTTCTTGGCTGATACCTAGGGCAGGTTTTTGTTTAGGTTGACCATTCTGCATTGCTTCGTTGCGTGCTAAGTGCAAAATATGTTTTTCATGTTCCGGTGCTGGGTAGTCAATTTTGACATGTAATAAAAAACGGTCCAATTGAGCTTCGGGCAGCGGATAGGTGCCTTCTTGCTCAATTGGGTTTTGGGTGGCCATAACCAGAAATAACTGAGGTAATTTATAAGTTTCTCCGCCAACTGTGATTTGGCGTTCAGCCATTGCCTCTAGTAATGCTGCTTGAACTTTTGCGGGGGAGCGATTGATTTCATCGGCCAAGACTAGATTATGGAAGAGTGGTCCTTTTTGAAATTCAAAGCTACCTTGTTCGGGGCGATAGATTTCGGTGCCGGTTAAATCGGCCGGTAGCAGGTCTGGGGTAAATTGCACGCGATGAAAATCGGCTTGTATCCCTTTGCTTAAGGCATTAATCGCACGAGTTTTTGCTAATCCTGGCGCGCCTTCTACTAATATATGGCCGTCAGCCAGTAAAGCAATTAACATACGCTCGACCAATACCTCTTGGCCGATAATCTGCTGGCTGATCGTGTTCTTTAGTTGTTGAATGGCGATAAGGCTATCGCTAGTGCTGACATCTGACATGGTCTTTGGTTAATCCTAATGCGGTTGAATAAAGTTTATTGCAATGTAAGGCCATTTATTAGGTGGCTATTCATAAGGAAAGCTTGTGCGATTTTAAATCAAGGTTGTCAATAAATTCAATAGATCTTTCAAAATAGAGCTTCGGGTATGGCTTGCTCTTCATCAGTATCGACGGTTATTTCAGGGGGAAAAGGTATGTACTGAGTTGGCACAAATTTAGTACGAAAATACTCCCAGGTGCTGGTCGGTGATTCCTCTCTTGCTAATAGACCTTCTTCGGTATCAATAAGGACTTTACTAATACCCTTGGGCATTACAAGTTCTTCTTCGGCTTTGCCCTTGAGCGCATAGCGCATAAAATCAACCCATAAAGGCAAGGCTGCTTTGCCACCGGTTTCAAAGCGACCTAGACTCTGGGAGTTATCTCGGCCTACCCATGCGATACCTACTATATGGGGTGTAAATCCATTAAACCAAGCATCCTTTTGATCGTTAGTTGTGCCTGTTTTTCCTGCTAAATCAGTTCGTTGTAGGGATTTAGCTTTAGTGGCTGTGCCGCGCTGTACAACATCGCGTAAGAGTGTATTCATTATGAAGTTTATTTGCGGTGTAATAATTTGTGGTGCATTCTTTGCTACGCAGTTTGTGCAGGCTGTTAAAGGTTCGGCTTGGAATAGAATTTCTCCCGTACTGGATTCTATGCGCTCAATGAAAAAAGGGGTAATTAAAAATCCACCATTAGCAAAAACTGCATACATCCGTGACATCTGTAGCGGAGATGCGTAGCCGCTGCCTAGGGCAAGAGATAACTTTTGTGGTAGTTGTTCTTTGGTAAAGCCGAAGCGTAATGCGGTTTTTGTGACGGCGGGAATACCAACTGATCTAAGTAAGCGCACAGATATTAAGTTGCGCGATTTTCGTAAAGCAGTACGAATGCTCGTCGGGCCATAAAATTTATGACTGTAGTTTTCGGGGCGCCATTCGCTTTCTTGTGTGGAGTTGCTGGTATCAACAATAGGGGCATCATTAATCATGCTAGCGGCAGTATAACCATGTTCAAGTGCTGTAGTGTAAATAATAGGCTTAAATCCTGAGCCAGGTTGACGTTTTGCTTGGGTGGCGCGGTTATATTTATTGTTAAAGTAAGCATAACCACCAGAAAGTGCCAAAATAGCACCGCTGTTCGGGTCTAGTGCAATAAATGCACTTTCTGCTTGTGGGACTTGTGCTAAGCGCCATTTTTCTTTGACTTTTCTCAGGCGAATAGTGTCATTTAGTTGAATAATATCTAAAAAGGAACTTATTGACTGTGTTTTGTCATTATGTGGGTTATATTTAGTGCTCCATGGGCTATCTTTCCAGTACAGCCTGACTATTTCCTCTTCTTGAGTTTGTGCCGTGAGTTGTTTTTTATTAATTTCTAACACGGTAGCGGGAATGGTGTCGCCAATTTTATCACTCGCTTTAAGTGTCTGTTTTTGTACGCTATTAACTTGATAGCTATGTCGTTCAGCGTAGTTATGTAAGTTGTTACGTAAGGCTCTGACTGCGGTGTTTTGTAAGTCAGATTTAATCGTTGTATAAACCTTTAAACCGGCACTGTAAGCTACCTCCTCGCCATAGCGGTGGATAATTTCATTACGCACCATTTCTGCAATATAAGGCGCATAAAGTTCTCTTTGAGTGGTGTAGGTGCTAGCTGTAATAGGGGCTTGGATAGCTGTGTCGTAGTCTTGTTGGTTAATATATTCTAAATCTAGCATACGTTTCAATACGTAGTTACGGCGTAATAAGGCACGACTAGGATTGGAGATGGGGTTATAGCTTGATGGAGCTTTTGGTAAGCCGGCAATCATGCTGAGTTCCGCTAATGTTAATTCACTGAGGGGATGGTTGTAGTAGATTTCACCTGCAGCGGCAACACCATAAGCACGCTGGCCTAAGTAAATTTTATTGAGATAGAGCTCGAGAATTTCATCTTTACTAAATTCCTGTTCAATTTGAAAGGCAAGGATGATTTCCTTTAATTTACGTGTATAGGTTTTTTTGTTGCTTAGTAAAAAGTTACGCGCGACTTGCATAGTAATTGTGCTGCCACCCTGCTTCTTTTTTCCAGTAAGAATGAGTTGTACGATAGCCCGAGATAGACCTTTAAAATCGACTCCAGAGTGCGAATAAAAACTACCGTCCTCAGCTGCTATAAAGGCATTAATAAGGGTTTTAGGTATTTCGGCTATATTGCTTGGTGTGCGTATTTTTTCGCCAAATTGCTCTATAAGTAAACCGTCTTGGCTGTATATGCTTAGCGGTTGTGTGTATTGAATGTTGCGTAATACACTAATATCAGGGAGGTCGGTAATGAGGCGTTGGTAAGCTAAATAGCTAATTAATAAGCCTATGATGGCGCAAGAGATTAATATTGCGCCCGTCCATTTAATTATTTTTATTAAACGCATTGATTTTTTCACAATAATTTTCAAATATGAGACATTATACTAAGTCTGTTAGATTTGTATTGTGATAACTTTAAGCTTAGAAAGATGAACTAATCTATAGGCTATTTATTTTGAGTAGCCATAGGTGGGGGATTTGCCAGTTACTGATTTTTTAATAGCAAGGCACTGAGAGGGGCATAAGTAGCTTGGTCGCTTATAACCTTAAATTAGGGAATATAAAGTGTGTGGTGGGCTTTTAAAGCCTGAAGTAAGAAAAATAAAGTTAAATATATTTTCAAAGAGTTATATTTATTACTTGTATTAAATTATTAAGTTTTTTGTAAAGATAGTTTCAAAATATAAAAAGGTGGCTATACTTCCTATTAGCTTGGAATGTTGTTGGTAAGTTAACTAGTCAATTCCGAAATGTCATTGTCTAAAATAAAAGAGTTTCTACATGAAATGGTTAAATCGTAAGCATGATCATCTTCTTGGGATCGATATAAGTTCCGCTGCTATCAAGTTACTAGAACTAAGCAAGACGGGTGGGAGGTATAAAGTTGAGAGCTATGCTGTGGCTCCCCTCGCTCCAGATGCGATAATTGATAATAATATCTCTAACGCTGAGATGATTGCTGAGACTATCAAAGCTGCAATAAAACAGTCAGGAACACGAACGCGGCATGCATGTGTTGCTATTTCTGGTTCCTCAGTTATGACTAAAATGATCACTATGTCCGCTCATTTATCAGAAGATGAAATGGAAGAGCAAATTATGGTTGAAGCTGATCAGTATATTCCCTACTCTTTAGATGAGGTTCGTTTAGATTTTGAAGTACAGAAAATAAATGAAGCGAATCCTGAGTTAGTGGATGTTTTGTTAGCGGCTTCGCGCCGTGAAAATGTTGATGAGCGGGTCGATGTATTGAGTCAAGCAGGCTTGACGGCAAGTATCATCGATGTAGAGGCATTCGCCATGGAAAATGCATTTTCTTTATTAAGTGATCAACTACCTAATAGCGAGAACGAGCAAACGGTTGCTATTGCAGATATTGGCGCCACAATGACTACTCTAAATATTTTACATAAGGGGAGAGCTATTTATACTCGAGAGCAAGGTTTTGGTGGTAAACAGTTGACAGAAGAAATTCAGCGCCGATATGGGCTTTCTTATGAAGAGGCTGGTTTAGCTAAGCGACATGGTGGCTTGCCGGATAATTATAATAGCGATGTTTTGGGGCCTTTTAAGCGCGCTTTAGTACAACAGGTTGCTCGATCATTACAGTTTTTTATTTCGTCTAGTGCCAATCGCAGTATAGACAGTGTGGTTTTGGCAGGTGGCTGCTCATCAATTGCTGGAATTGATAAATTAGTTGAGCAAGAATTAGGGTTACCTGCTTTTATTGCTAATCCTTTTATAAATATGGCACTGTCTAATAAAATTAAACCACAAAGTTTAAGTAACGATGCTTCGGCAATGATGATTGCTTGTGGTTTAGCATTAAGGGGTTTTGACGCATGACTCGAATTAATTTATTGCCTTGGCGAGATGAGTTACGCAAGCAAAGGCAAGAGCAGTTTATTGTAGGTGTAGCTGCATCTGCCATTCTAGCGGTTGTTATTTTATTTGCTATACAAATGTATCTAGATGGGCGTATTGCTGAACAGCAAGATAAAAAGCGTATTGTGATTGCAAAAACGGCAGAGCTCACATTAATCACTGCTAAAATTAAAGATATTCAAGCTAAAAATTTAATTTTACAAAATAAACGAGAAGCGATACAGGCTTTACAGAAGAGTCGGCCTGAAATTGTTCATTTTGTTGATGAGATTGCTAAGGTAACACCTGAAGGTGTATTTCTTACGCAACTAAAGCAAACGGATAGCCAGGTAATATTGGAAGGTAAGACACAATCAAATGCACGAGTATCAGCATTTATGAGAAATGTAGAGGCTTCTCATTGGTTGGTTGAACCGACACTTAATATTATTATGGGGACTAATAAAAATAGCCAGTTAAGTAATTTTACTTTGTATGCTAAGCAGTGGACAAGTAAAGTTGAAGATGAGGATATGTAATGGATCTTTCTGAAATTAATTGGGATATAAATGAAGCAGGGGCATGGCCAAAGCCTATTAAAATTGCTGCGGGCATCTTAGTTTTTGTACTTATTTTAGCGGGTGGATTTTATCAGTTTACGAGTGATAAATTAACGCAATTAGAAGCTGAAGAGAAAGGCGTGGCTGATGCATTGAATAGTTACCAGTACACCTGGAGAATGGCTTTAAATTTAGAGCTACATCAAAAGCAGTTTAAGCAAATCGAATCATCTCTAACTGAGATGATGAAGCTTATGCCTACCAAAGCAGAAGTTGCAAGTTTGTTGATAGATATTTCACAAACAGGTTTATCTAGTGGTTTAGAATTTGAACTCTTTAAGCCTGCAGGAGAAGTGAAGAAGGGAGATGTTATTGAATTACCTATCGATATCAAAGTAATAGGTGAGTATAGTGAGTTAGGACTTTTTATTAGTGGCTTGGCGACCTTACCTAGAATCGTAACGATTAAAAACTTGCAAATTTCTCCTACTAAAAATGATTCACTTTTATCTATGAATGCAGTTATTACGACTTATCGAGATGGTGGTGAAAAATTAGATAAAGAGTCAAATGTAATGGATAACAGTGGCTTAGTTTGTCTTGATCGTGAAGGCTTAAAAGTACCAGGGTGTAAAAAACAAAGTACTGTGGTTATTCCATACCCAGACCTAATTGATCGCTTGAAAGAAAAAAGAAGTAATACTAAGCCAATAAATATTAAGCCTATTGAGCCTGTTCCGCCGGTTAGTAATTTTTTATTTAATCCAGATGGGTTGAGAGATCCTTTTAGACCAATTGAAAAAGCGGTTGAGAGTACGACTGAGCAGAGTGTAGCTAGAAACGGCATACAGCCCGACTTTAATCGGCATAAAGAAGAGCTTGAGGAATTTTCTTTAGATACATTGAGGATGGTTGGAACAGTGCAAATGAATGGTGTTTTGTGGGGACTGATAAAAGCCAATGATGGTACAATTCATCGCGTTAGAGATGGCAATTATTTAGGCAGAAATTACGGACGTATATTACGTATTTTTCAGGATAAAATAGAAATAATGGAGATTGTTCCAGACCAACCTGGAGCATGGCGTGAAAATCAGGCAACAATAGCACTATCTGAGTGAGCTGGGGATTAATATGAATATTAAGCAAGGTGGTTTTGTATGAGCTTTTTAAAGCAGTGGTCGTTATTACGTGTATTATTGCTAAGTACTTTATTAGGGCAAGTTTCCTTGGTTTCTGCTGAAGGTGTTGTACTTAGTGCCGTAGATTTTAATGCTTTGTCTGGTGATAATTTACAGTTGTCTTTTGAAATGACGGGTAAGGTGGTTAAGCCAAAAGTATTCCATACGGATAATCCAGCAAGAATTGTTTTGGATTTTGAGGGTGTGAAAAGTGGCCTAAAACAGAAAAGAAATGTGATTAATGCGGGGGGAATCAATAGTTTTTTTGCTGTCGAGTCTGGGGATAGACTAAGAGTTGTGATCAACTTATTAAAGCTTGTTGCTTATGATGTCAAGCTAAAAGATAACCGTGTTATTGTGACTTTGAATAGTTCTGGGAGAATGGCGCGAGACAGCCATAAAAAATTAACAGAAAAAACATTAACCCAGTTTGCTAGCTTAATCCCAGAGCAAGCTATTAATAAAATTGATTTTCGGCGCGGAGCAAGAGGTGAAGGGCGTTTATTGATTTATTTGTCTAATCCAAATACAGTTGTTAACACTCAAGAAAAATCTGGAAAAATCGTATTAAGCTTTTTAAATACGAGTTTACCCGCAATGTATGCTAAAAAGATGGATGTACTTGATTTTGCAACACCCGTTTCAATGATCGAAGCTAAAAAGCTTGGCTCTAGAGTTAAGGTTATTATTACACCAGCGAAAGTTGATTATGCTTATTCTTCATTCCAAGAAGATGGTGTGTTAATTCTTGAAGTTAGACCTATAACGACAGCTGAGCAAGAAGAAAAACGTAAAAATAAATTTCCTTATACCGGCGAGCGATTATCTTTAAATTTCCAAGATATCGAAATTCGTTCAGTCTTACAAATTTTGGCGGACTTTACAGATCTTAATATTCTGGCTTCTGATTCTGTTACTGGTAATCTCACTTTACGTCTAAATGATGTGCCGTGGGACCAAGCTTTAGATTTTGTTATGAAATCTAAAGGCTTATCTAAGCGGCAAGCAGGGAATGTTATTTTAGTCGCGCCGACTGCGGAGATTCGCAAGCTAGAAGAGGAAGAGATTGAGTCGCAAAAGGTGGCTAAGCGATTAGAACCTTTGAAAACTGAATATATTCAAATTAATTATGCCAAAGCGAATAATTTTAGAAATATTATATTAGGCAACTCTTCTAGAAGCACTAATGGCTGTACAGTTATGGCTGGAAGTAATCAAAGAGGTGGTTCGAATAATGGGGCAAATGGCGGTTCAAATAATGGCTCAAATGGCGGTTTAAATACCGGTTCTAATAATGGCTTAAATAGCAGTAGGGGAAATAATACAAATTATTCACTTTTATCGAGCCGAGGAACAGCTATAGTTGATTCGCGAACTAATACACTTATTATTAAGGATACGGCTAAAAATATAGAAGAAATTAGCAAAATGATCTTAAAGCTAGATAGGCAAGTGAGGCAGGTATTAATTGAAGCGCGGATTGTGATTGCTAAAGAAGGATTTGCTCAGGAGTTGGGAGTTAAGTTTGGTGCTGCCTATACGGGTGGAGATTTTGCAGTTGGAGGATCGACGGGCGGGAATGATGGTGGTGTTGGTGATGTGGTGGGGCCAATCCTTTCTAATTTAGCCGTATCAAACCCTTACGGTGCATTAGGTATGACTTTATCTGATGGTGCGAACTATATACTTAACTTGGAAATTACAGCACTGCAGGATGTTAATAAAGCGGAGTTTGTATCTAATCCAAAGGTACTGACCTCTGATCGTTGTAAAGCAACAATAAAACAAGGAACCCAAATTCCTTATAAAACAGTTAGTCAAAATGGTACTAGCGTTCAGTTTAAAGATGCTCACATTGTTTTGGAAGTAACTCCACAGATCACCCCAAGCGGTAGTGTTATTATGCAATTAAAAATTAATAAAGATGCTCCCGGGAGTTTTCAAAATGATGGGCAGCTTGCTATTGATACGCGTTCAGTAGAGACAAGTGTACGTATTGAAAATGGTGAAACAGTTGTACTAGGGGGGGTGTTTGAAGGTGAATCACGAAAACTAATAAGTACAGTGCCTTGGTTTTCTGATTTGCCTCTGGTTGGCTGGATGTTTAGAAAGACGGTTGATTCTACTTCGAAAAAAGAATTATTAATTTTTATTACGCCAAAAATAGTTAAAGATTCGATGAGAATGCGTTAGTAAACTTCAATTATAAGGAAAAAAGGGGCTATAATGCCCCTTTTTTTATGAATAATAAAATGTTAATGAATAAAAAAAGTATATATTTAATTGGCTTAATGGGCGCAGGCAAAACGACGATTGGCCGTTTATTGGCAAAATCGTTAGGCTTGGCATTTTATGATAGTGATAAAGCTATTGAGGACTTAACTGGAGTTGATATTGCGACAATATTCGAATTTGAAGGTGAACAAGGCTTTAGGGTTCGAGAAAGTAAAATGATTAAGGAGCTTGTGCAACTTGAAGATATAGTCTTGGCTACTGGGGGTGGGGTTATTTTGGACCAAGAAAATCGAGAGTATTTAAAGACAAATGGCTTTGTTGTCTATTTGCAGTGCTCTGTTGATAGAATAGTGGATCGTACATCACGTAATTCACAGCGTCCTTTATTGAATGTCGATAATCCAAAAGAAAAAATACAAGCCCTACTTAATGAAAGAGAAGATTTGTATTTGTCTTGCGCTGATTTTGTTATTGATAGTGGGCAAATGCAAAGCAAGCTTGCCGTTAAGGAAATTCTTAAAGAATACTCAGAAAAATATAATTAATAATGAATACCATACAAGTTAACTTAGGTGATAGAAGTTATCCTATTTATATGGGTGAAGGTAATTTAAATAACCCAGAATTATTAACTCAGCATATTAAGTCTAAGCAAGTAGTCGTAGTAACTAATGAGACTATTGCCCCCTTGTATTTACAAAATATTATAGTAAATTTGCAACAATACCAAGTTGAAACCGTTATTTTACCTGATGGCGAACAGTATAAAACTTTAGCAAGTTTAGATATTATTTTCGATGCTTTGTTGACTAAACAATTTAGCCGCAATGCCACTTTGATTGCTTTGGGTGGTGGTGTGATTGGCGATGTCGCTGGCTTTGCCGCAGCGTGTTATCAGCGGGGTATTCCTTTTATTCAGATCCCAACGACTTTATTAGCGCAAGTAGATTCATCAGTTGGTGGAAAAACAGGTGTAAATCATGCCTTAGGTAAAAATATGATAGGCGCGTTCTATCAACCGCAGTGTGTAATTATTGATATTAAGGTATTAGATACACTAGATGACCGTCAGTTATCGGCTGGTATTGCTGAAGTCATTAAATATGGCTTAATTCGAGATGCGAAATTTTTTGCTTGGATAGAGGCTAATATTGAGAAAATATTGGCACGAGATAAGCAAGCATTAACTTATATTATTGAGCGATCTTGCCGGAGTAAAGCAGAAATTGTTGCAGCTGATGAAAGAGAGTCTGGTGTTCGTGCTATTTTAAATTTAGGTCATACTTTTGGGCATGCTATTGAAACAGGTGCTGGTTATGGAACCTATTTGCATGGTGAGGCTGTTGCCATTGGAACTTGCCAAGCTGCAGACTTATCACGACGTATGGGTTGGCTAAGCGATGTTGATGTTAAGCGTATTATTGGTCTTTTCAAGAAAGCTTTACTACCTATTGAGCCCCCAGTTAACTTATCAGCTGAAGAATGCATTAGATTAATGGCCATTGATAAGAAAAATGTTGATGGTGAAATCCGACTCATTTTATTAAAGTCTATAGGTGAGGCAAGTTTACCTATCAGCGTTGACAAAAGCCAGTTGCTTGAAACTTTAAATGAATATGGGCGTAGCAAGTGACTTTTCTAAGTATTGAGAATTTATGCAAATTGATGGGCAGAAATACGTAAATCATAAGCAGGCGGTTAATTTGCTAAGTATTGATCGTGCGCAAAAGTTAGATTTGTTAATGCATTTAATTATTAATTTGCAACAGCCTTTAATATTACAAGGTGCAGTAGGTATTGGTAAAACAACGCTACTGTCTGCACTCGCATCAAAAAAGGCAGATTCTGTTGATATATTTCTATTAAATATTGAGCAGCAAGTGAGTTTTGAAGTGATTCAAACTCAAATAATTGATTTTATAAAAAGTACTCGCCAATTAGAGTACTACTCATTGGCTGATGCGTTAGAAGCTTATGCTCAACAAGAATTGCAATTAGTATTAGTCATTGATGATGCAGATCGGTTGGTCTCTGGGTTAATGGCCATGCTAATTGACTATGCTAGTAAATATCAAGCGTTACGGCTGGTGTTTGCGCTGACGTCAGAGGCGTATAAAGAAAAGGTTCAGCGGGAGAAAATACAAGCTAATTGTCATTTTGTTGTGTTGCCAACCTTAAATATTCGGCAATGTGAGGCTTTTATACGTTCTTTGGTGGAAGAGGAGATAAGCGCCTACACAATTAAGGATATTGATAGTACTTTTGTTAGTGAAGTGTACCAAAAAACAAAAGGAAACCCTGGAGAAATAAGTACCATTATAAGAACGGCAAATAAAAAGGGCTTTGCTAATGGCTCGGTATTGACTATTGCCATTGTTATTGTATTTATTTGCTCAGCTCTTGTCAGTGTATTTTTATGGCAGGAGCCTAAGCAAGAGCATTTTAAGCTGGTGCCTGCACCTGATCAGCCAGCGGTTAAATTAATTAAATTACCATCTGAAATGGTGGTGCGACAAAAATTAGAAGTTAAAGTTTCGCCTGAATTAAAAGAGCAAAAATTACCTTTTGAGCAAAAAATAATTGAAGCGCCAGTAGTTGTAAGTGCGCCTTCGTCAGTTGGAGTAGTAGTCGAATCACGAATAGATAAGGAAGGCCAAGAGGCTATTATTGAGGGGCTAGAGAAAGTTGATGAATTGATAGTGAGTGCTCCTTTAGTTAAGCAAGTTAAGGGCGAAGTAATTAAGAAAAAGAAAGCTAAAGATTCTATTATGCCAATATTGAATATACAAGATGACAGGCAATGGGTTTTAGCGCAAAAAAAATGGCAATACACCTTGCAGTTAATGGTTTTGTCGGCAAAAGATAAACAACTTGCAGAGCAAAAAAAATATCTGCGTTTGGGAATTAAAACCTTTTACCTAGAAAAGCAAGTTAAGCAGTCAAAAACCTATGTATTATTTTATGGTGTTTTTTCCTCTATTGATGAAGCAAAAAAGGAAATGCAAAAATTACCTAAAGCTTTGCAAGAATCATGGCCTAGAGCTTTTTCAGCAATTCAAAAAGATTTGTAAAATACAGAAGAGATATAACAATATAAGGAGTTAGGAAATGAATGAATTACAAAATGATAGATTTATTCGAGCTTTATTAAAGGAGCCTATAGATAAAACGCCTGTATGGATGATGCGTCAAGCGGGGCGCTATTTACCAGAGTACCGGGAATTACGCGCACAAGCGGGCAGTTTTATGAATCTCTGTACTAATCCAGAGCTGGCATGTGAAGTAACTTTGCAGCCTTTGGAACGATTTAATTTTGATGCGGCTATATTATTTTCGGATATTCTAACTATTCCTGATGCGATGGGACTGGGTTTGTATTTTGCCGAAGGAGAAGGGCCGAAATTTGAGCGACCAGTGCGCACGGCCGCGGATATTGATAAGTTGCCAATTCCAGACCCAGAAATGGAATTGAAGTATGTGATGGACGCAGTGCGTTTAATTAGAAAAAATTTAAACGGTCGTGTACCTTTGATAGGTTTTTCCGGTAGTCCGTGGACGCTGGCCACATACATGGTTGAAGGTAGTAGCAGTAAGACTTTTTCTAAAGTAAAAGGGTTGATGTTTGAGCAGCCGCATTTGATGCATAAAATGCTAGATAAGTTAGCTCAGTCTGTTGCTTCTTATTTGAATGCGCAAATTGCTGCAGGTGCTCAAACCGTCATGTTATTTGATACCTGGGGCGGATCTTTGGGTACGGAAGAATATATGGAATTTTCTTTGCGTTATGCTCAACAAGTACAGTCTTTACTAAAGACTAATATTAATGGACAGAGAGTGCCAGCAGTCTTATTTACAAAAGGTGGAGGTCAGTGGCTAGAAGCAATGGCGGATACTGAATACGATGCTCTAGGTTTGGACTGGCAGACGGATATAAAGTTAGCGCGTGCTCGGGTAGGCAATCGAGTTGCATTACAGGGAAATATGGATCCGATTACACTTTATGCTAACCCTGAGGTTATTAAGGCAAAAGTAGGTGCAATATTGGAAAAATATGGTGCAGGGTCAGGGCATGTATTTAATTTAGGGCATGGCATCTTACCGGATATCAATCCGGAGCATGTAAAAGTAATGGTAGATGCAGTGCATGATTTGAGCGTTAAATATCACAGGTAAAAGAATATGCTGAAGCAACTGATTTTTATTGCTCTATTCTTGGTCTCGGGTATCAGTGCAAGTTATGCGCAAGATGAAAAGGCTGGAAGCTTGAGTAAGGGCAATACGGATATTGTCGTTTATAGAAGTCCAACTTGTGCTTGTTGTGGTAAGTGGTTGGCACATTTAAAAGCAGATGGCTTTAATGTGACTGATAATATTGTGGCTAATGTGCAGGGAATAAAAGATCAATATGGCGTTACTTCGTCGTTAGCATCATGCCACACCGCTATTATTAATGGTTATGTTGTTGAAGGACATGTTCCTGCGGGAGACATAATCACAATGCTAAAAAATAACGAAGATATCAAGGGCTTATCAGTACCGGGAATGATAGTAGGAACGCCAGGAATGGAAATGGGAGATCTCAAGTCCCCTTACAAAGTCATTGCTTTTGATACAAACGGGAAGTTAAAGGTTTATAAAAACTATCAGTAAATACACACAGGACTATTTGTTTGTGACAGCAGCATTGATACTAAGGTATAAATGCTGCTATGGCTAGGGAAAAAGATTGTTTAGAGAAGGAAGGCTGATTAAGGCTTAATTAAATACCAGAAATCCCCGTTACTGACCAGTTGTCAGAATCCATAATACCTTCTAGGTCAGACTCTTCTTCGTACTGTATCTGGCAGGCGTATTTTTTAAAAAAACCGATGCCAGAGGGTGGTGTCATTTCAATTTCAGCATTAATTATGTACTTATAGTTTCCAAGTGACCATGATTGTAATGGTTCAGATGGGAATGTGATGTTAATCTCGCTGTCAATTTCGTTTCTGATTTCTTTATTGCACTGTATAAAAGCGTAATTCGTCATAGAGGTTGTATTTGCATATCTACTTCCTTTGTCATCAGAATTAACTAAAAAAAGATCGGAAGAAGCTACTTTTTTAGCAAAAGGCATAACGGCTTCTTTTTGGAACATTATTAACCCAATAAGTGAGGCGAGAAACAGGATAGGCGTAAGAAATTTTTTCATAGCTAGGTGGGTTTAAATAGTTAACAGTTCGCATATTTTAGCAGAAAAGAATAGAGAGTATATTTCATTGTATAAATAATAGAGCATCAAGAGGTATTGGCGGATGCGCGATAAAAAAGATAACGTGTATTAGAAGTAGCTACCTAAAATTAAAATGAGTTTATGAGGGGAGTATGAACTAAATGGAGGTTGAATTTATTATGGATGGATAAAAGTCAGTAGTTTAAGTGGTTCTCTAAGCTATAAACATGAGAGGCTCAGGTTTTAATTAAGTTTGTTGAAGCTAGCGAGGTGCAGGGAAGTGAGAATGCTAATGGTACTGTATTTTATTTAATGCTTTGCGAGTCTCAAGCTTCAGTTGGGATTTTCAGAAAATGTGTGAATTTCTATCTTGAGTGAGAACAAAGCTTTTACGGTGGTATGCTAAGGCAGTAAAAGAGTAGAAAAGCAATAGTCTAGGAAATAGTATTTTAAGGAAATAATTTAATTATCAGGGGGATGGCGTGATTGTGTCGGCTCGATGCTAATCTCAGTGTAGAATATCTTGACATGGTGTTTAAAGTTGATAGAATTGAAAGCACTCAAATGGAATGGTGTCATCATTAAAAATGATGTTACAGGATGTAATCAATGCTTTCGACATTTGTTGGAAGGTTATATATTTACTTTTAGGAGGTAATAATGGCTGCTACTACTGATTCAGTGAAAGCTGATGCTTCAGAAGCTCCACTGCTAAATAAAGTTAACCTGTTTGCAGGTTTAATGCTGTATTTGGTATTTTATTCATTTATTCGTTGGTACGAAGGTGTTTACGGATGGTCTGCTGGTTTAGATTCATTCGCACCTGAGTTCGAAACATATTGGATGAATATGTTATATATTGAATTAGTTATGGAAGTGGTGATCGCTTGTACGCTATGGGGATATATTTGGAAAACACGTGATCGTAAAGTAATGTCTATCACTCCTCGTGAAGAGCTAAGAAGGCATTTCGTTCACTGGACATGGTTAGTAATGTACGGTTGGGCTATCTACTGGGGGGCTTCATACTTCACCGAGCAGGATGGTACATGGCACCAAACTATCGTTCGTGATACTGACTTTACGCCAAGTCACATTATTGAGTTCTACTTAGCATACCCCATTTACATCATTACTGGTGTATCTGCGTTCTTATATGCTAAGACTAGACTGCCTGCTTACCAAGAAGGTTTATCTCTAATGTATATGGTGTCAGTAATTGGTCCTTTCATGATTCTACCTAATGTAGGCTTGAACGAGTGGGGTCACACTTTCTGGTTTATGGAGGAGTTATTTGTTGCACCTTTACACTACGGTTTCGTATTCTTCGGATGGGCGGCTTTAGGTATTATGGGTGTTGTAAATATCGAAGTAAATGCTTTAACTAAACTACTTAAGAAAGATTTAGCTTAATATTTTAAGCTTCATATTTTAATATAAAGGTAGTAAAGAACTTGTTATCTCCTTGTCTCGCCACCTATTGGTGGCGAGATGGAAGAGAGATAATGATAATAAAAATAATTTTTTGGAGGTAAGCGAATGAGTGCATCTCAATCAGCTGTACGCTCTCGCGCTGAAGCGGTTCAAGTTTCACGTGCGTTAGACTGGATGATTCTCTTTACATTATTCACTGCGGTACTGGGTGGATATCATATTCATTACATGTTAACTGGTGGTGACTGGGATTTCTGGACAGATTGGAAAGATAGACGTTTATGGGTAACTGTAGCGCCAATCGTATCAATCACTTTTCCGGCTGCTGTGCAATCTATGCTGTGGTTCCGTTATCGTCTACCTTTTGGTGCGGTAGTTTGTGTTCTTGCTCTTATGTTAGGTGAGTGGATCAACAGATATTTGAACTTCTGGGGTTGGACTTATTTCCCAGTAAATTTCTGTTTTCCTTCTAACCTAATTCCTGGTGCTATCATTCTTGATGTTGTGCTAATGCTTTCTAGCAGCTTTGTACTTACAGCTGTTGTTGGTGGTATGGCTTGGGGTTTAGTATTCTATCCAGGTAACTGGCCAATTATTGCTCCTTTACACGTACCTGTTGAATATAACGGTATGATGTTTACGCTAGCTGATTTACAAGGTTACCACTACGTACGTACTGGTACTCCTGAGTATATCAGAATGGTTGAGAAAGGTACTTTAAGAACATTTGGTAAAGATGTTGCTCCAGTATCAGCGTTTTTCTCAGCTTTCGTTTCTATTATTATTTACTTCCTATGGCATTACTTCGGACGTTGGTTTAACCAAACTGATTTCGTAGCTGGCGAAGGCATCTAATAATAATTATAAATTGGTAACAGAGCGTTTGTTTACCAATATAACGAAAATTAATTTCTCTAGTTTGGAGGAGATATATGAAAACAATTAAAGACAAGGTAGCTAAACTATCGTTTGTCGCATTGCTAATGGCGTTAACGTCAGCGATGTTCTACACGCCTACTGCATCTGCACACGGTGAAAAGTCTCAAGCAGCGTTTATGCGTATGCGTACTATTCACTGGTTTGATCTTAACTGGTCAAAAGATGAAGTTGCTGTTAATGACACTATGACCATTTCTGGTAAATTCCATGTTTTTGCTGGATGGCCTGAAACTGTTGATAAGCCTGAAGTATCTTTCTTGAATATCGGTATTCCTGGTCCTGTATTTATTCGTGCAGGTTCTTGGATTGGTGGTCAGTTAGTTCCACGTTCTGTAACTTTGGAGCTTGGCGATACTTATGAGTTCAAAGTATTATTAAAAGCACGTCGTCCAGGTGACTGGCACGTACATACTATGATGAACGTTGAAGGTGGTGGACCAATTATTGGACCAGGTAAATGGGTAACTATTACTGGTACAATGGGTGAGTTTGTTAACCCATTAACTACATTGACTGGTCAAACAATTGACTTAGAAGATTACGCGCTAGATAACGTATATTTCTGGCATGCGCTTTGGTATTCAATTGGTCTTGCATGGTTGGTCTTCTGGATCAAACGTCCAATGTTCATTCCTCGTCATATTGCAGTTACTTCTGGTAAGGCTGATACTTTAATCAGTGCTACTGACAAGAAAGTTGCAGTTGGTTTTGCTGTTGGTACAATGGCTCTTCTAATGTACGGAATGGGAGCAACTAACGAAGAGTATCCTATTACTACTCCACTGCAAGCTGGTTTAATGCGTGGTATCAAGTCTATTGAAATGCCTGAGACTTCGGTTACAGTAAAAGTAGAAGATGCTACATACCGTGTTCCAGGGCGTGCTATGCAAATGACGTTGACTATTACTAACAATGGCGATTCAGCTGTTCGTTTAGGTGAGTTCAACACGGCATCAGTTCGTTTCTTAGACGCTGACGTTCTTGAAGATGAGTCAGGTTATCCTGATGATCTTTTAGCTGAAGAAGGTTTAACTGTTTCTGATAACAGCCCTCTAGCTCCAGGTGAGTCTAGAACTGTTGAAGTTACAGCTTCTGATGCTGCTTGGGAAGTTTACCGTTTAGCTGACTTGATCTATGATCCAGATAGTCGTTTTGCTGGTTTATTATTCTTCTTTGATGAAGATGGTAACCGTCAAATGGTTATGGTAGATGCTCCATTAATTCCATCTTTCATCTAATTGATTGAATACTTAGTTTACTAAGTAGGAATTAAATAAAGCGAAAACCCCTGTTACGTAAGTAGCAGGGGTTTTTTTATGCCTAAAATTTATCACTATAATGCTTGGGTACTAGGTTTTGGATGCATAAAGAGGTACTTTATATTGCTATAAAGAGATTAATGGTATGTTAGATAGTAAGTAAACAGGATATAATAAAAGTTTGATATAAAGTCTAATTAAGAATTTCACATTGGGAAAGAAGGATGCTGGGTAAGCTCGTTAAATTTGTTGTAGGCAGCCGTAATGATCGGTTAGTTAAGAAGAAAAGCAAAATAGTAAAGCTTGTTAATAAGTTGGCCGAAGAGTATGGGCAATTAACTGATGCAGCATTACAGGCAAAAACACAAGAGTTTAGAGAACGGTTAAAGCAAGGTGAAAAGCTTGAAAGCCTCATACCTGAAGCTTTTGCAACTGTACGTGAAGCGTCGTCGCGTGTTTTCAGTATGCGTCATTTTGATGTGCAATTGATTGGCGGCATGGTGTTAAACGACGGTCGAATTGCTGAGATGAAAACAGGAGAGGGTAAGACCTTAATGGCTACGCTAGCAGCCTATTTAAACGCCCTTCCTGGCAAAGGTGTGCATGTTGTTACGGTTAATGATTACTTAGCTGCGCGAGATGCAGAGTGGATGGGACAGTTATATAGTTTTCTTGGTTTGACGACGGGGGTAATTGTTAGTGATTTAGATCACAATGAGCGTAAGAAAGCTTATGCTGCAGATATTACTTATGGAACTAATAATGAATTTGGTTTCGATTATTTGCGCGATAATATGGCGTTCAGTATTGAGCAAAAAGTACAACGAGGCTTGCATTTTGCCATAGTAGATGAGGTTGATTCAATTTTAATTGATGAGGCAAGAACGCCCTTAATTATTTCTGGGCCAACGGATGATAGTACTGAAATATATTTAAAAACTAATGAAATTGTTCCGCTACTTACCAAAGTAGAAAGGAAAGAGGGTGAAAAAGAAGGTGAAGAAACAGGGCCAGGTGACTTTACAGTAGATGAAAAATCTAAGCAGTTACATTTAACTGAATCTGGACATGAGCATATAGAGTCTTTGTTGGTCGAGCATGGCTTATTGGAGGAAGGCGCTAGTTTATATGAGCCTGCTAATATAAGGTTGATGCACTACCTAAATGCTTCATTAAGAGCGCATGTTTTATTTCATCGGGATGTTGATTATATTGTACAAAATAATGAAGTCATTATTGTGGATGAGTTTACTGGTCGGATAATGCCTGGGCGTAGGTGGTCTGAGGGCCTGCATCAAGCAATGGAAGCTAAAGAAGGTACAAAAATACAAAGCGAAAATCAAACATTAGCATCCATCACTTTTCAGAATTATTTTCGTTTATATGAAAAATTGTCTGGAATGACGGGGACGGCTGACACTGAGTCATTTGAGTTAAATAAAATTTATGGACTTGAAGTGGTCGTTATTCCAACACATCGGCCTATGACTAGGCTGGATAAAGGGGATTTAGTCTATTTAACTGCAAAAGAAAAATATTTGGCAATCACTGAAGATATCAAAGACTGTGTTAAACGAGGGCAACCTGTTTTAGTTGGTACAACGTCGGTGGAAAATTCTGAATTAATCTCTAGTATTTTAAATCAGTCTAAGATTAAGCATGAAGTCTTAAATGCGAAACAACATGAGCGTGAAGCTCATATTATTGAGCAAGCAGGCATGCCAGCAGCAGTGACTATAGCGACTAACATGGCAGGGCGTGGGACGGATATTGTGTTAGGCGGAAACATGGACGCGCAAATTGCTGCATTAGGCGACAATCCATCTCAGGCAGAAATTGATAAAGTTAAAGGCAAATGGCTTGATTTACATGAGTGTGTGTTGCAGAGCGGAGGATTGCATGTTATTGGTTCAGAAAGACACGAGTCTCGGCGAATTGATAATCAACTGCGCGGACGTTCAGGAAGACAAGGAGATGTCGGCTCTACTCGGTTTTATTTATCGTTAGAAGATGATTTGATGCGAATTTTTGCTTCTGATCGAGTCGCTGGTTTAATGAAAAAATTAGGCATGGATGAAGGTGAAGCAATTGAACATCCTTGGGTGACACGTTCTATAGAAAATGCCCAGAAAAAAGTTGAAGGAAGAAACTTTGATATGCGTAAAGAGATTCTTGCGTATGATGATGTTGCTAATGATCAGCGTAAAGTTATCTATAAGCAGCGTGATGAATTAATGGCTTCTGATGATATCAGTGATATTATTGAAGCAATTCGAGTTGATGTAATCAGTGATGTCATTACTAAGTATATTCCAGCAAAAACTATGGAGGAGCAATGGAATATAAGTGGCTTGGAAGCACATATACAAGATGAGTTTGATGTCACTATTCCAGTAGCTAAAATGCTTGAAGATGATGCAAGTTTGCACGAAGAGTCATTAAGAAATGAAATTATAGATATTGTTGCGCAAGCTTATAAAGCAAAAGAAGAGATGGCTTCACCTGATGTGATGCGACATTTCGAAAAATCCGTCATGCTACAAGTATTAGATAATAGTTGGAAAGAACATTTAGCGGCGATGGATAGTCTTCGTCAAGGGATTCACTTTAGAGGTTATGCGCAAAAAGATCCAAAACAAGAATATAAGCGTGAAGCATTTGATATGTTTACGGCTTTATTAGATCAAATTAAACATGAAGTCATTGGAATTATTTCTAAAGTTAAAGTGACTGAGCCTGAAGATGTTGAAGCAATTGATGAGCAACGTCAAGAACCTCAAGAAATGCATTTTGAACATCCAGATGCAGATAGTACTTTAGAATCTACTGACGAAACAATTCAGCCACCGCAGGATGATCCAAACTCAAATGAAAGAGAGGCGCCTTTTGTCCGTGAAGATAAAAAAGTGGGCCGTAACGAGCCATGCCCTTGTGGTTCAGGCTTGAAGTATAAGCAGTGTCATGGGAAGCTTAAGTAAGTTAATGGTTTTAAACCCTATGCTATAGCGATTGTATAAGGCTGGTGCCTAGCGCTAAATAGGGACTAGGTTGATATGATAGCCGTAGAAAATTAAATGATTACCTTTCTTAAAGTGATATTTTTGAGTGTAAAAAGTCTAAAATAGAGGAGATATAGTATGTTTGGAGAATTGCACGACTTACATCATGAATTTCCAGAATATAAGGATAGAATTCATGAGTTAAAAATGAGTGATAATTATTTTAGGCGCTTATTTGATGAGTATGATGAATTAGCGCATGAGTTAGTTCGCATACAGCAGAATATTGAAACGCCGACAGATGAAGTGGTGGAAGGCTTAAAATTCAAGCGGTTAACCTTGAAAGATAAATTGTATGCCATGCTAAAGGAAAATAATTAAATCACTACACAAGCTAGGGAGCCTGCATTTTATAAAATCTGAGACTATACTTATGCAGCGCTTTCAGTCCTCAGGGAATGAGTAGTGCTTTCGGTTGTGATTAAATTTTTCTTACCAAGGACTGAGGATGAAGTAAACTTCGGAACTGGAGAAAAAGACAAGTCAGTTTCGGGAGGTATAAAATTCTCAGTTCTAAGCGCCGAGAGTTAAGCTCCTTTCAGTAAGGCTAGCACTTGGGTGACTCAGCTTTTAATTAGCTCAAAAGTTTATTTACCTATGAGGTCTAAGCTGCTTATTATACAAATCATAAGCTATTCAGGCCAAAAATAATTATTAATTTTAACTCTGGAATATTATGCCACAGAATACTTTTACTAAAAGTAATCCATGCGAGAGCATTACTGATCTGCCCAGTTTAGGGCTAGAGAAAAAAGACTTTATCTCTGATTTTAAGCGTTATTACAGTTATCGATTAGGGCGTGATGAGCATTGTCGTTCGCCACATTATGCTTATGAAGCTCTTTCCTTAGCAATTAGTGATCGCTTAGTGGAGCGTTGGAAAAATACTTATAATACTTATAGAGAATCTGATTGTAAGAAAGCTTATTATTTGTCCATGGAGTTTTTAATGGGGCGGACCTTAAGTAATGCCATGCTTAACTTAGGTATAACAGATGCAGTAGCTGAGGCAATGTATGACTTAGGGTTAGAGATTGAAGAATTAATTGAAAGTGAGCCAGATGCTGGGTTAGGCAATGGCGGCTTAGGTCGTTTGGCAGCCTGTTTTATTGATAGCTGCGCAACATTACAATTACCCGTGACAGGCTATGGCCTACGCTATGAATATGGTATGTTTAGCCAGGTGATTGTCAATGGTGAGCAGGTCGAGCGCCCTGACCATTGGTTGAAAAATGGTAATGTATGGGAAATAGAGCGCCCTGAATATACTCATCGCATTAAATTCGGTGGTCGTGTTGAAGAGTCTGTGAATGAGAATGGGGTTAAGCGTAGATCTTGGGTTGATACTACCGATATTCTTGCTGTACCTTATGATACACCAATACCGGGCTACGAAAATGGAACAGTCAACACCCTGCGTTTATGGAAAGCAACTGCGACAGAAGAGTTTAATTTAGAAGAATTTAATGCCGGTGATTATGCTGAGTCTGTAGCGGCAAAAAATACTGCAGAAAACATTAGTATGGTGCTTTATCCTAATGACGCGAATGAAAATGGTAAGTCGCTACGCTTGCAGCAGCAGTATCTGCTAGCATCAGCAAGTTTGCAAGATATTGTTGCTAACTGGGTTGGGCGACATGGAAATGATTTTACAGGATTTGCTGAGAAGAATTGCTTTCAATTAAATGATACGCACCCAAGTGTTGCTGTTGCTGAGCTAATGCGAATTTTGATGGATACGCATGGATTAAAGTGGGCTGAAGCGTGGGAAATTACACGTAAAACGATGGCGTATACCAATCATACTTTATTGCCTGAGGCGCTTGAAAAGTGGTCGGTAAGTCTCTTTGAGCGATTATTACCGCGTATCATAGAAATTATTTATGAAATAAATGCACATTTTCTTGCCGAAGTCGCTTCGCATTGGCCTGGTGATAATGAGCGCTTGGCTCGTATGTCATTAATTGAAGAAGGTGGTGAGCAGAAAGTGAGAATGGCTTTTCTTGCTATTGTTGGTAGTTTTTCGGTTAATGGTGTGGCTGAGTTACATTCAAAGCTATTGCAAGAGGGATTATTTAAAGACTTCTATGATTTATGGCCAGACAAATTTAATAATAAAACTAATGGTGTTACACCACGAAGATGGCTTGCGGCATGTAACCCTGAATTGGCTAAATTTATTACCGAAATGATTGGTGACAAATGGATTACCGATTTATCAGAATTAAAAAAATTAGAAAATTTTGTTAATGATAAAAAGTTTTGTAAGAAATGGTATGAATTGCAACAAAATGCCAAACAAAGGTTGATTGATTACAAAAAAACAGAATTTGATATAGACCTGAATGTAAATGCTTTATTTGATGTACAAGTTAAGCGCTTTCATGAGTATAAGCGTCAATTATTAAATGTCTTACATGTCGTTCACTTGTATGACCGCATTAAGCGTGGTGACATTAAAAATTGGACTGATCGTTGTGTTTTAATTGGTGGCAAGGCAGCGCCTGGCTACTATATGGCAAAACGTATTATTAAATTGATTAATAATATTGCTGATGTTATTAATCATGATCCAGACGTAGGCGAAAAGTTAAAATTGGTTTTCATGCCAAATTATCGCGTTTCAGCAATGGAAAAGATTTGTCCTGGAGCTGATTTATCGGAGCAAATTTCTACAGCGGGTAAAGAGGCATCAGGCACTGGTAATATGAAGTTTATGATGAATGGTGCTTTGACTATTGGTACTCTGGATGGCGCTAATATAGAAATTCGCGAAGAAGTCGGTGATGATAATTTTTTCTTGTTTGGTTTAACAGAGGATGAAGTTGAAGACTTACGGCATCATTACGATCCTGTCAATATGATTAACCAGGATGAGGATTTACAGAGAGTAATGAACTTACTTGAATGTGGTCATTTTAATCAGTTTGAGCCTGGCATCTTTGATGATGTTATTAACTCAATTAAAAGTTCAGGAGATCCATGGATGACGATTGCAGATTTTCGTAGCTTTGTTGATGTGCAAAAGCGTGTTGAAGCGGCTTATCAAGATAAAGACCTTTGGACTCGTATGAGTATTATTAATACGGCAAACAGTGGTAAATTTTCTACTGACCGTACGATTAAAAACTATAGTGATGAGATCTGGAACTTAGAGCCAGTTGCCATTAGTAAATAAACAAGCAGCCTGACTGTGCGTCTTTAGATGTTAGGGGAGGAAGCCTGTTAGGTTTCCCCCCTTTTTTTATGGCTAAAATAAAATATGTTTAATATTGTACTTTTTGAACCTGAAATACCTGCAAATACAGGAAATATTATTCGTCTGTGTGCGAATACCGGCGCTAAATTACATTTAGTGCAGCCCTTAGGTTTTGAGTTAGAGGATAAAAAGCTGCGTAGAGCAGGCCTGGACTACCATGAATGGGCTGAAATAAAAGTGCATGCTGGAATTAATGATTTTTTAGAGAATGAAAGCTACCATAAGATTTATGCATTAACGACGAAAGGTCAGTGCTGTTATTCTGAAGTACCATTTCAGGTGGGCGATGCTTTGTTGTTTGGCCCTGAAACAAGGGGCTTGCCCAATAGTATTTTGGATAGTTTAGCGGGTGAGCAGCACGTTCGACTGCCAATGCTACCAGCAAGTCGAAGTTTGAATTTATCTAATACGGTTGCCGTAACCTTATACGAGGCTTGGCGGAAAATTGGATTTACGGGGCAAAGTTAACCACACTTAACGATTAAGAGTGTGATGGCCGCCTTGTTCATTATCAAGACTTGCTAAACTAATACCAATACCCTCATCAGAGCCAGAAAATTCAGTGGGTGAGCGAGTTTAATCATTAAGCGAACTTCATTTTTAGAGTTGGCAGGATTAATTGTATAGTTTCTCTACGTTATACCAGTTTTAAAAAAATAAAGGACAACCCTGATAACATATCAAAACTTTCATCACAAGGGAGTTAATATGTCCCAGGGCAACGGAGCGATAGCGAAGTGATGGTTTTTAGTCTGCAGTAGGCGACAGGAATTCCAAGTATTTCATGAAGTAGTATGGCGCGCCTAAGTTCAGGCTTTGGTTTTCTGCGCCAAAAAGCCATCTGTAAGGCATTAACACAAAGCGAGGTACGCATATGATCGCTAATCGTCCAGCCAACCACTTGCCGTGAAAATAAATTAATGACAAGAGCCACATAAATCCATCCTTCATGTGTCCAAACGTAGGTTATATTAGTCGTCCATACCTTGTTCGGAGCTTCAACCGTAAACTGACGAGCCAGCTTACTGGGTGAGATGGCATAATAGCAGCAATTCTCAATTTAAAGAAATTCAATAACTTATGCTTGGACATAGCTCAAATACAGGCTTCTGAGATTTTAAATTATTAAGTAATTTCAATAAAAATCACACAAACTGGAATTAAAATTGAAAAAAGTGCCTTTTTTCATAGAAAAGGCGCTGAGTGCTGAAAAATCACTCAGGATCGAAATATAAAAGAACTGTAACTAATTGATTTATATTGATACTCCTAAGTTGAGAATTGCTGGCATAATAGGCGCTAGTGCTGATTCTCATAACGCGACATAGTACTTTTACAGGATACGTCTTCTCTTGCTCACGAATAAATGCGACTCTTATTCGGCTTCTTTCGCAAAGAAGGCGGCGGCCTTTTTTAATATTTCGGGCTCCATACGCAATTGCTTATTTACTTTACGTAATTGAAGCCATTCATCATGCCCACTCAGGCTTAAGCTGGAGTTATTTTTAATGGTTTTCTCTTCAGGGCCTTTCTCTACTTTTACCTAGCGCCTAATAGCGCTTAAAGAAACGCCTAAATGATCCGCAGCTTGTTGTTGTGTGAATTCTATTTAATGACTAATTTGGCCGCACCCTGTTTAAATTCAAGTGTGTACTTAGGTTCTGTTTGTTTTTGTTACTCATATTCGCCTATAATGTCATTATAAATCAGCTTTTAGAAATGCCCTGCTTTATTAGACCACTACACTTTGCCAAATCACTCAGAAAGCATAAAACAGGTATTTGTAATTGCGCTAAATATCAATTGATATGAGCTCAGGTTGAAGGTGGGAATGTGACTATTGGAATGATTAGAAAACGAGCCCGAGGCACTCGAGGTATAGAATATTTTCAAACTGAAAATCGAGATATAGTCAAATCTGGTGTTTAAGCCTAGGCTGGTATTCTATCTTCATTCTCCATCTGTTCTAATTCTTGTTTCTCTCCATCAGTAAATTTCACACCCTCTATTACATCAGCCAGAAGCTTAAAGCCTCTAATCCTCTTCCAGCGATTTTCAGCACTTTGCGTCAACTTGAAGACCATGGACAAAATGCTGGTTCGAGAAACGGCATTTCTGGATTTAACCGTCCGTAACCTCACGGTTGCAAAGGTGGACTCTATCGGGTTGCTGGTTCGAATATGTTGCCAATGAATGGCCGGAAAATCATAAAAAGCAAGCATCTGCTCCTTATCTTTAACCAAACATTTCATTGCTCCGGGATACTTGTCGCCAAAGCGCTTGACGGTACCTTCAAAGGCTTTGTAGGCATCCACCCTCGTTTCTGCCATCCAGATGTCATGCAGCGCCTCTTTGATCTTAGGCTGAACTGACTTGGGTACTTTGTTTAATACATTGGCTGTTTTATGTACCCAACAACGCTGATGCCGCGTTTCCGGATACACTTGACTGACGGCATTCCAAAAGCCTAATGCACCATCACCGATGGCCAATTTGGGTGCCGTTTGCAAGCCTCTGTGCCGAATATCTTCCCACAATTCTGTCCAGCTTTGCGTCGATTCTCGGTAACCGTCTTCTATGGCGATCAACTCTTTCTTACCGTGTTCATTAGCGCCGATGATTACGAAAATGCATTGCTTGGCATCTTCACTGCGAATATTGAAATAAATACCGTCTGCCCAAATATAGACATATTTCTTTGATTCCAAATCTCGCTTTGACCAGGCTTTATGCTCTTCTTGCCAATGCTGTTTCAAACGACTTATCGTACCTGCCGACAAGCCCTTGGCATTTTTTCCCAATATTGATTTCAGCGCGTCTGAAAAGTCACCGGTCGATATTCCTTTCAAATAGAGTGCCGGCAATAACTCTTCAATACTTTCCGTTCGTTTCAGGTAAGGGGGGATGAGCACGGAATTAAACTTTATCCCTTGCCGGCTCTTGTCTCTGACTTTGGGCATTTGAATCTCTACCTCTCCCAGTCCGGTCTGTATTGTCCGTTGAGGTAAGAAGCCATTGCGAATGATGGCTTGTCTGCCGTCAATCTTATGGTCAGCGTAGTGTGCCAACAGCTCCTCCAGCTCTGCATTGACGGCTTCACTTATCAGCTCTTTCGCTCCATTCCTTAAAAGTTCTGTTAACAGGTCGTTTGAGTTTTCTTCTGGTTGTTTTAGTTCAATAATATTATCATTACACATATGGCGTATTTCTTGTTGTGGTTTTTGTCGTGGTGGATGAAATCCCGACAGAATACGCCTGCCTCGTTTTTTGTCAAACACCAGATATGATCATAACTCCTGAAAATCAGGTAGGCTTCTGTTCCTGATGATCGTAGCATGTTCTATATTGAAGCATAAATGCACTCATAAGGCTGTAGAAGAGCCAATATTTGTTAAATATTGCTCTTTATTTCTAAGCTCGTTTTGCATGGGACTGATATTGTTTATTGTTTTAGCCAGTATGAGTTAAATTGCCTGTCGTCATATTCCTGTCATAATCTTAACCTTACAATAGTCATTATATATTTAGAAATTTTATTTGGAGCTGTTATTGTGAAAAAAACCTCATTCGTCGTTGTTATGCTTTCTTTAGTGTTAGCTTCATGTGTAACTAAACAAGCTGTAGAAAAAACGGCGGTAGTGCCAGTTACTAAGCCAGCAGTCGCCTACAATGTAAATGATTATTATGTGGTGTATCAGGATGGGCGTATTTATGCCTTTGATGACTTTAAAGTGTACCAAGATTTTCTTGAGCTAGGTGAAACGACTTTTCGTTTTACGCGCATAGCAGCGGGTCCTAAAGGTGAAACAGTCGTTTTTGGTTTGCGTAAAGTAGATAAGAAAAAGCCAATGGAAAGCGGTGTAGTTAATTTATATGACGGCAAAGCTGAAGGTATACCCGTGGGCTTTTACGGTGAGGTTGTTAAAGATGGCCGTGTTTATATATTTAGCGAATGGGCGGATTTACAGTCATTTATAAAAGTAGGTGAAGCGACATTCCGTTATACAGATATTGGTGCAGGTCCAAAAGGTGAAACACTTGTTTATGTGTTAAATAAGAGTAATAAAAAGAAAAAACCAGTTGCATTAATGGCCGTATATAAAGCTAAACATAGGTAATGTTTGGTGTGGTTCAATTAGAAAAAGGGGCTTTTAGCCCCTTTTTTTGTGGTTTTTTTAAATAGGTGGGTTTTGAACTTAATCTGCCTAGCTGCTTTTAGTTGCCTGGTAAATCAGCGATAATCTATATTTTAAGGTATAGACAGGCAAAATTATGAGTGTATATGTAACAAGTAAAAAGGTAAGGTATATTACATCGGTGATTTTTGTATTATTTATGGCCATTGTCGTGGGCGGTTCATATCTAGCTCAGCAAGAGAAAGGCACCTCTGAAAGTACTTCAGTTTCTTAATTATCTTACTTATGTCAAAAAAACTACTGTTAATTGATGGTTCGTCATTTTTATTTCGCGCTTATCACGCTGTTCCTCCCTTAAGTAATGCTGAAGGTATGCCAACTAACGCTATTTTTGGTGTGGCGAATATGTTGCGCCGATTAATCAGCAATCATAAAACTGATTATTTCGCAGTTATATTTGATGCGCCTGGCGGTTCTTTTAGGAATGAGTTATATAGTGAATATAAATCTCATCGCCCCCCTATGCCCGATGATTTAAGAGTGCAGATTCAGCCTCTACATGACTTGATTCGGGCCATGGGATTACCTTTAATTATGGAAACAGGAGTAGAGGCAGATGATGTTATTGGTGCGCTCACTCACTTAGCTGTAGATGCAGGGTTTCAGGTGATTATTTCTACAGGTGATAAGGATATGGCACAACTGGTCAGTGACCAGGTAACGTTAGAAAATACCATGTCTAATACGGTCATGGATGTACAAGGGGTGATTGATAAATTTGGTGTCAGCCCAGAACAGATTATTGATTATTTGGCTTTAATGGGCGATAGTGCGGACAACATCCCCGGAGTACCAAAAGTGGGCCCGAAAACAGCTGCAAAATGGTTGGCTCAGTATCAAACCTTAGAAAACCTCATAGCTAATGCCGGTGAGATTAAAGGTAAAGTGGGGGAGAATTTACGCGCCAGTCTCGATGAGCTAGCCTTATCGAAGCAATTAACAACGATTAAATGCGATTTGGATTTACCGTATCATATTGACGATCTACGTTGCATCCCAGAAGATAAGCAATTATTGCAAGAGCAGCTGGAGTTATTGGGTTTTAATACTTGGTCAAAAAGTTTGCAAAACACCTCTTTTGTATCACATACGCCTTTAACACGCACAATTATGGAAGAAGATACAGGCTTTAAGCCAGGTATTAAATATGAAATGATTGTTACTATGCAAGCCTTTAATCACTGGCTAGATAAGTTGAAATCTGCAGAATTATTTGCCTTCGACACGGAAACGACCAGCCTTGATTACACGGAGGCTGAGATTGTTGGCGTGTCGTTTGCCATTACTGTGGGTGAGGCTGCGTATGTGCCTTTAGCACATGATTATCCTGGCGTTCCTGAGCAATTATCTCGGGATGAGATTTTACAGATACTCAAGCCTTTATTAGAAAGCCCTACGCATAAAAAGGTCGGTCAGAATTTAAAATATGATGCTAATGTTTTGGCTAATTATGCGATTGAATTATGTGGTATAGCACAAGATACCATGCTCGAGTCATACGTTGTGGATAGTACGCGCACTAAGCATAATATGGATGATTTAGCGAAAGTATACTTAAACCGTAGTACCATTCATTATGAAGATGTGGCTGGCAAAGGTGCGAAACAAATTGGTTTTGCTGAAGTGCCAATCGAACAGGCGACACAATATGCGGCAGAAGATGCAGATATTACGTTAGCGTTACACCAAGTTTTAGCGCCTAAATTAGCTAAGCATAAAAAGTTAGTATCTTTGTATGAAAATATAGAAATACCGATGTTAAGCGTACTCTCACGTATGGAGCGTACGGGTGTTTTAATTGATAGTAATATGTTGGCACAGCAAAGCATGGAATTGGCTAATCATATTATGGCGATAGAGCAACAAGCGCACGAGATAGCGGGGCATAGCTTTAATATTGCTTCACCCAAACAAATTCAAGAAATCTTATATGATAAATTAAACCTGCCAGTTTTAAAGAAAACTCCCAAAGGCCAGCCTTCTACGGCAGAATCCGTTTTGCAGGAGTTAGCGGAAGAGTATCCTTTACCAGAGCTGATTTTAAAACATCGTAGTATGAGTAAGCTAAAATCGACTTATACGGATAAATTACCGCTACAGGTCAGTCCTAAAACAGGGCGTGTGCATACCTCGTACCATCAGGCCATTGCTGCAACGGGGCGCTTATCATCATCGAATCCGAATTTACAAAATATTCCCGTGCGGAGCCCTGAAGGTCGCAAGATTCGTCAAGCGTTTATTGCCCCTATGGGCTATAAAATTGTTGCAGCTGATTACTCACAAATTGAATTGCGCATTATGGCACATTTATCGGGTGATGAAGGCTTGTTAGATGCGTTTGCTAAAGGGGAGGATATTCATAAAGCAACGGCTGCCGATGTTTTTGATATTAATCTTGAGCAAGTCACAACTGATCTGCGTCGTTCTGCTAAAGCTATTAATTTTGGTTTAATTTATGGCATGTCTTCTTTTGGTTTAGCAAAGCAATTAGGGGTGGGACGTAAACAAGCACAAGAATATATTGATTTATATTTTGCTCGTTACCCACGTGTCAAACAGTATATGGATGATACTCGTGAATTAGCGAAACAGCAGGGTTATGTTGAAACTTTATTAGGGCGGCGTTTATATTTATCGGAGATCCATTCTAAAAATGCAGCTAGACGACAATATGCCGAAAGAACAGCGATTAATGCACCGATGCAAGGCACGGCTGCAGATATTATTAAGCTGGCAATGATCGCAACCGATAAGTGGATACAAGATGACCAGCCTGACATTAAAATGATTATGCAAGTGCACGATGAATTAGTGTTTGAAATAGCGGAAGCGAAGGTTGATGAGTATAGTTCTAATATTAGGCAATTAATGAGTGAGGCAACAAACCTAGATGTACCTTTAGTGGTTGATATAGGGGTTGGTATAAATTGGGATGAAGCGCATTAAGTGTTGCTTACCTTAACTTTTTATAGGATAGAAGCACGCCAATGATAAAGGATATAGAAGATAAATTTATTCTGTATGTTGAGCGTATGCCGGCTTTTCCTAAAAGTGTACATAAAGTCATACAACTGACAGCTGATGTTGATTCGTCGGCAAAAGATATAGTGGCGGTTATGGAAAGTGATCCGGTTATGACGGTTAAAATTTTAAAAGTGATTAATTCTGCTTTTTATAGTTTGCCGCAAAAAATTACTTCTATTCAACGTGCTTTAGTGTATATCGGTATTAACACGATTAAAAATTTAGCTTTAAGTGTTGCAGCTATCGGGGCTTTAAATCCTCATAATAAAGCAGGCTTTGATACGGGCTTGTTTTTAGAACACTCTTTAGTTGTTGGCGTGTTGAGTAAAAAGCTCGCGGAACGTATGGGCGTACCTTTAATGCAGAGTAGTGATTATTTTGTCGCTGGTTTATTGCATGATTTTGGCAAAATTGTTTTCGCAGAATTTATGCCTTATGAGTTTAAATTGGCATTAGAAAAAAGCAAAACACAGCAGGTTGATTTGCACTTAGCTGAGCTGGAAATTATGGGTATTAATCATGCTCAAGCAGGTCGCATGCTAGCACTGAAATGGGAGCTTGCAGAGAATTTAGCCAATGCTATAGACTTGCATCACAGTGTTACACAAGGTGACTTGCTGGTTGATTGTGTGTTTGCGGCTAATCAAATAGCTAAAACATGTCGTATAGGCGATGCGGGTAATTCAGTAATAGAGCCTTTTTCGGAGGAGCTAGTGAATGTCTTTGGTATGTCTTTGGATGAGTTGGTCGTGAGTTTAGGTGATATGTCGATTATTAAGTCTGAAGTACAGCAATTTATGCAGGCATAAATCAATGAAATTTAAGTTTTGGGGAGTGCGGGGCTCCATTCCAACGCCAGGAGCACAGACGAATAAATATGGCGGTAATACCACTTGTATCGAAATTAGAACAGCTAATGATGGACTTATCATTCTTGATGCTGGTACGGGAATTCATCAATTAACGCAAACGCTATTGCTCAAGATGCCGGTTGATGCGCATATTTTGATTACGCATACGCACTGGGATCATATTCATGGTTTACCGTTTTGTGCACCGATTTATATCCCAGGCAATAAGTTAACGATTTATGGCGGTCAAGATTTAAAGACAGGCGAGGGTATAGAGCGAACTTTAAAAATACAAATGCAGCACTCATTTTTCCCTATAGCAGAGCATGAATTAAAAGCTGATGTTAGCTATAAAACGGTAAAAGCAGGTGAAAAATTTACTATTGAGAATGCTACAGTTACTCCCATTATGCTCAATCACCCGGTCATCAATTTTGGTTATCGCATAGACTGTGATGGTAAATCGCTTTTTTTTACGGGCGATTATGAGCAGCAAGTTAATATTTATAAGCCTGAGGATAGAGAATATTTAGAATTTGAACAAATGATTGAGGAATGTGTTGATTCATTGGTTGAATTGATACGTAATGTTGATGTACTCATTATAGATAGCTCGTTTACTGATCAAGAATACCAGTATAAAAAAAATTGGGGACATGGTACTTATAGCGCGGCGATTAAATTGGCAAAAAAAGCAGGCGCAAAAAAATTATTTTTCACTCACCATGAGCCGACGCGTACCGATGCAGCATTAGATAAAATTTATGCCGAGGTGTTAAAAAATAATACTACGTTAGCTTGTGAATTATTTCTTGCGCAAGAGGGCTTGGAAGTCGAACTATAGCCAGAAAATGGGTGATGCCTGGGTGTTATTGCTACCACTCTTTAGGGGCCGCCCTGAAATAACCTATAAGCTTGGTAATACTAAAAATAACTATTATTTAAGCGCTGCTGTACTAGTATGGACTAGATACTTGAAACCATTCGTTTAAGCGCTGATGAATTTCATCAACGCCACTCTTTTTTAAAGCAGAAAAAAGTTGTAGTGAAATTGGCATAGCGGAATTTTTTAATTCACGCTGTACACTCAACAAGATGTTTTTTGCAGCGCCATAATTTAGTTTGTCAGCTTTAGTCAGTAAAATATGCAGTGGTTTTTGACTGTAGTTGCACCATTCGATCATTTGTTGGTCAAATTCGGTTAACGGGTGGCGAATATCCATGACTAAGATAATGCCATATAAAGATTGGCGTTCACTTAAATATGTCTCCATCAAGCGTTGCCATTTTTGCTTTATTGCTACAGGCACTTTAGCGTAGCCGTAGCCTGGTAAATCGACAAAGCGGTGCTGTTCGTCATTGAGTGTAAAAAAATTAAGCAACTGTGTGCGGCCGGGTGTTTTACTAATTCGTGCTAATGACTTCTGGTTAGTCAAAGTGTTTAAGGCGCTCGATTTTCCTGCATTAGAGCGGCCTGCAAAGGCAATTTCTCGGCCTGTGTCGGTAGGTGCTAACGTTAATTCGGGGGCGCTAAGAAGAAATTTAGCCTGATAGTAGAGAGAGTTCATACTTATCTCGTGTAGAGGGTTTAATTAAATTAGAGTAGAATTTAACCTAGTATTGTACATAAGATTACCTTATGTTTATTTTATTCCGAAAAGGGGAATCTAATGAAGAAAAGTCTATTAGCGTTATCAGTATCGATTGCGTTGTTAAATATCACGGGTATTGCGCAAGCCAAAACAGATAGTGCTGCGACTACTAATGTTGCTGCAGGAAAGGCAAAGAGCGCTTCCTGTGCAGGTTGTCATGGTGAAGATGGTAATAGTATGATGCCATTATTTCCTAAACTGGCTGATCAAAATGAAGAGTATTTAGTTCAGCAAATGGAGGCATTTAAAGACGGTACGCGTACTGATGCAGTAATGGGTGCAATGGTGGCAGGTCTGAGTACTCAAGATATGCGGGATATCGCAGCATTTTATGAGCAGCAAAAAGTAACCCAAAATACTTTACCGCCACTTGAGTTGGATGATGACGATGAAGATGAAGAAGACGGTGATGAGTCTGTAGCAGAAGTGACAGATAATGATACTTTGGCAGCTAAAGAACAAGTGGCAGTGAATAAACAAACAGCGCAAGAACAACAAGATGCATTATTAGCACTAGGCTACGATGTTTATCGTAATGGTGATTTAGAACGTGAAATCTCAGCATGTATTGCCTGTCATGGCCCTTATGGTGAGGGGAATAAGCCTGCTGCTTTTCCTGCATTACAAGGACAGCATGCAGAGTATTTGATTAAAACCTTAACTGATTTTAAAAACAATGTCCGCAGCAATAATCCGGAAAATATGATGCACATGATTGCGCATAAAATGACGGAAGAAGAAATTAAAGGCATTGCTTATCATGTATCAGTGATGGAAAGTAATTAATAAATTTTATCAAGAAAGGGTATAAAAAATGTTAAAGAGAATAATAAAAACAGGACTCGCTTTAAGCTTGTTTATATTCACTAGCTTCAGTTTTGCTGCAGGCCAAGGCTACGAAAATTTAAAGGCCATACAGCCAACCCAAGATACTGATAAAGTTGAAGTCATTGAGTTTTTTTGGTATGGATGTCCACATTGTTATAAATTTGAGCCAGAAATAGAAGCTTGGAAAGCAACGCTTCCGGAAAATGTTACATTTATTCGTCAACCCGCGGTATTTAGTAATTTATGGGGGAAGCATGCAAAAGCTTATTTTACTGCTGAAGTTTTAGGTGTCGTCGATAAAGTACATGCTGACTTTTTCCATGCGATACAAGTTAAAAAAGAAAAATTGGCGAGTGAAGAAGATTTGGCTGATTTTTTTGTTGCTCATGGTGTAGATAAAGCAGCATTTCATGATGCTTATAACTCCTTTATTGTCGATACTAAAATGCGCCAAGCGAAAGCAATGGGACCTCGTTATGGTATCACTGGTGTTCCTGCATTAGTCGTTAATGGAAAATACTTGGTGAATGCTCGTAGTGCTAGTGATAAGGGAGGTATGATCAAAGTTGTCAATGAGTTAATTGCGCAGGAAAGCAACTAATCCCTATATAGAGTATATGTTAGATTGATTCCAGAGGTGTACTATTGCACCTCTGGGTTTCTTAAATTTATAGGTAGAGTAGAAAATGGAGTCATCAAGCTCTGAAATTACTAAGTGGAAAGATAAGTACTATCATGCACTGGATGAGTTGGAGTTGCTTGAAACTTCAACGAAAGATACGGGGGAGCTTTTTTGTCGTGCTTTGATTCGACTATCACTTACGGCTAAAGGATTTCACCAGAAGTTAGATCCCCACTTATTACGTTTGCGCAACCAATTAAAACAAGGTATTACTAACCCTAAGCTTAGCGATGAATTAAATAAGTTTTCCGAGGCGTTATTGCGTTTTGAAGAAGGCGATGCGGAAGCCCCCTTGCAGGATGCGAGTTTGCTCTTTAGCTTTTTAATCGCTCAAGAGACGCATATAGATAAAGTCAGGGCCTTAAAATTATTGTACAGCCAATATGAAGCGGGGAAAATAGCTTCCTCTAAAGAGTTGCTAAGCTTATTAACAGAATTGTGCGCGCCTGAAACACTTGAAGTGGGTCACTGTGCAAGTGATTTAGATGCTCTTGCTACGGACTTAGATATCAACTTTATTAGTGAGCAACTTATCCTACTTATTCACGATATGGATATGCCGGATGCATCACTAGCTGAAGCTAAGAAAATTACACGCGCATTAAAAGAAGCACAAACCGAAGAGGACTTTCGAGATAGTATTGATGCTGCATTGGATTTTTTACAGCAGATTAAAAAATATGAGCAACAGGAAAGAGAAGAAATGGAAGTATTTCTTGCTCACGTCACGCAGAAGTTAGCAAGTCTAGGGGAAAGTGCTAATGGTACGGCGGACTCAGCAAAAGAAATCTTTGTTAAAAGAAATAATCTAGATATGTCGGTTACGACAAAAATGCAGGCGTTACAAGAAAACTCTGCAAGTGCGACCAAATTAGAACCTTTGAAACAGTTGGTTAAGTCGGAACTTGATAATATCAGCGCACAAATTGAGGCGTATAGGACAGAAGAGAAAAGACAACAGGCTAAAGCCGACCAACTTGTTGCTAATATGGCGCTTGAAATTGAAGCGGTAAAAGTGGAAGCTCAGTCTTTAAAAGAAAGCCTGAAGCAGGCATCAACTGAAGCCATGACGGATGCATTGACTCAGCTGCCTAATCGTTTAGCCTATGATCGGCGCTTTGAAGTCGAATATGCGCGTTGGCATAGAAATAAAGAACCTTTAAGTTTATTAGTGTGGGATATTGATTTTTTTAAGAAGATTAATGACAGCTATGGTCATAAAACCGGCGATAAGACGCTTGTTATTATTTCTAAATTATTGAGTAAATATTGTCGAGAAATGGATTTTGTATCACGTTTTGGTGGCGAAGAATTCACTATGTTACTCTCTAATACCCGCTGCAATGCAGCCTTAGTCTTGGCGGAAAAAATTCGACGTATTATTGAGAAAACCGGATTTAATTATGCGGGTAAGGCAATTCATATCACCATTTCTTGCGGTATTGCTGAGTTACAAGCTAGCGACAATAAAGAAACCTTGTTTGAACGGGCGGATAAGGCGCTTTATGAAGCAAAGAAAAAAGGTCGCAACCAGTGTGTGCTTGCTTCTTGAAGGGTATTAAATAGCTTGTTTTGTGGGATTGGCTTTAGTCGTGTTGTTGTAGCTGAAGCCACTCCCACAGAAAGTGTGAGTAAATTATTTAACTAAATCAGAAGGTACTTCCGTGGCTACGGGCTTATCTTGTTTAGTAATTTCAGATAAAGGCGCTCCTTGCCGGTTGCCTTCACCATATAAGATCATTCCAGCCATAAATAAGACCACACTGACACCAACAATGATATATCGGTTGGGCTTCTCCATCCAAAATAATAGCCATCTAGGCTTAATTAAGCCGACCACTAATATACCAACCGATAAAATAAGCAAGTTAAATGCCCAGATAATCATAATATTTCCTGTTACTTAAAAATAAACGTATATTGTACTGGTTCGGGAATGAAAGAAAATAATTTTTGAGGAGAATGGTAATGATGGAGTGGTTAAATGCAAATATTGCTTACTGGCATTGGCTGGTTTTTGGACTATGCTTAGCAATGGCAGAAATTATGTTACTGAGTTTTGTTTCTTTATGGTTTGGTTTAAGCGCCATTATCGTTGGGCTGCTAATATGGGTTTATCCGGTTTCATTTACTATGCAGCTGCTCATCTGGATTGTACTCTCTATTTTTATTGTGTTCGCTTGGTTTAAGTGGGTTTCACCTCATTTTAAAAATAAAACATTTTCCGGCATGGCGCGCGAAGGTATGATTGGCCAAACGGGGACGGTGATTGAGTATAATGCTGCACATAAAGGACGAGGAAAATTACGTTTCCCCGCGCCTATTTTAGGTAATGATGAGTGGCAATTTATTTGTACTGACCCAATTGAGGTTGGTAGCCGGGTGATGGTACGTGAATTTTCAGGTAATACGTTAATTGTTTCAGCTAAATAATCGTTGCTAGTGTTCGTTAATTTAAAGGGGAATTAATAATGGAAGGCTTATATATTGTCGGTGCATTTGTTGTTTTAGTGATTGTCACCGTTATCAAAGGGGTAAGAATTGTTCCTCAAGGTTACAAGCATATTGTTCAGCGCTTAGGTAAATATCATCAAACGCTAAACCCAGGGTTGAATTTTGTTATTCCCTATGTCGATTCGGTGATTGAAAAAATCACCACTAAAGATATTGTTTTAGATATCCCTTCACAAGAAGTGATAACGAAAGATAATGCGGTAATTGTGGCTAATGCCATTGCTTACATTAATATTGTTTCTCCAGAAAAAGCAGTCTATGGTGTCGAACATTTTGTCATGGCAATAGAAAAGCTGATTCAAACCTCATTAAGAGCGATTATTGGTGAAATGTCACTAGATGAAGCCTTATCCTCAAGAGATCATATTAAGACGAAATTAAAAGAAAGTATTTCTGATGATATTGCTGACTGGGGAATCACTTTAAAAACAGTAGAAATTCAAGATATTAACCCCTCGCAAACCATGCAAGCATCGATGGAAGAGCAAGGGGCGGCAGAACGAGAGCGTCGCGCCGCTGTGACGCGTGCTGAAGGCGCTAAACAAGCCGCTATTTTAGAAGCAGATGGCCGCTTAGAAGCTTCGCGCCGTGATGCGCAAGCTAAAATCTTATTAGCTCAAGGGAGTGCTAAAGCAATTGAAAGTGTGGCTGAGGCACTGCAAGGCAAAGATTTGCCTGTTACATATTTGTTAGGGGAAAAATATATTGAAGCGATACGTGATTTATCTGAATCTGATAATGCTAAAACAGTGGTGATACCCGCTGATTTAATTCATGCGGTTAAAGGTATGTTAGGGAAATAAGGGGTTATATCATCTTAACTTTAGTAGAGAATGAAAATAAGGACATTTAATGCACCCAACACTCAATCAAGTCATTCAATCCGCTAGCAATATTATCTTAGGTAAAGAACAGCAAATTCGCTTATCACTGTGCTGCTTGCTTTCTGGTGGACATTTATTAATCGAAGATATTCCAGGTGTCGGTAAAACAACATTAGCACATACTTTAGCGAAGTTGATGGGTTTGCATTATCAACGCATACAATTTACCAGTGATTTACTTCCGGCGGATATTATTGGTGCAACAATTTACAATCCTGAGGAACATCAGTTTTTATTTCATCAAGGTGCTATTTTTAATCAAATGGTTTTAGCAGATGAAATAAACCGAGCAACGCCGAAAGCACAAAGTGCCTTATTAGAGGCCATGGAAGAGCAGCAGGTAACTGTAGAAGGACATACCTATCCATTGCCCCAACCTTTTTTTGTTATTGCCACACAAAACCCATCGCATCAATTAGGGACTTTTCCTTTGCCTGAGTCTCAGCTAGATCGTTTCTTAATGCGCATTGAACTAGGCTACCCAAATCATAATGCCGAGCGGGAATTATTGAGTGGCACTAACCGACATAAATTAATAGCGACCTTAGAGGCGCAATTACCCGCAGAGAAATTACTATTAGTGCAGCAAGCAGTCAAACAAGTGCATGTTTCTTCTGCATTACTCGATTATGTGCAAGCTTTAATTAGCTTTACTCGTGAGTCAGATGAGTATCAAACCGGCTTATCTCCACGCGCGGGTCTTGCCTTATTGAGTGCCGCTAAATCATGGGCATATATGCAGCAGCGTGATGCGGTTATTCCTGAAGATATACAGGCAGTGCTTGGGCCTGTGGCTGGACATAGACTACGAGCAGGGCATACGAATTCTGAAAATATTGTTGCACCTTTATTAGCTCAGGTAGCTATCCCTTAATTTCTGTCAGGGCTAAAGCTGGTATTGAATACTTTGGCATGACCTTTAATAGCTGATCTATGAGTTCTGCATCCGCACCCAAACGCATTATCCTTAATTATCGCAATATCTATATTTTGCCGACTCGGCGTGGCTTAGGCTTTGCTATGTTGATCGCCTTATTAATGTTAATTGCCTTTATTTATAATAATAATTTAGTGTATTTACTGAGTTTTTTATTAGCCAGTGTGTTTCTTATTACTATTTTGCATACGGTTAAGTCTTTGCAAGGACTGGAGCTTAGTAAAGGCCATAATGCGCCTGTTTATGCCGGTGAATTTGTCGCTAGTAAAATAACTATCAATAATCCCACTTCAACTGCACGCTATAGCGTTCAAGTCGGACTTGATAAACATTCGGCATTAAAAATAGTCGATATTCCAGCCCAAGAAAAACAGTCCTTGGATTTAGCTTATAAAGCAGATAAACGTGGCTGGTTAGTTATGCCTAACCCCGTTATATCGAGTTGCTATCCTTTTGGTTTATTTCGCGCTTGGCAGCGACTTAAATTAGACAGTAAGGTGTTAGTTTATCCTCAACCTAGTAGGCAAGATTGTCCTTTGCCTGAGAGTAATCAAGGTCAAGATCAACAAGGCAATGCACAAAAGGGTCAAGATGACTTTTACGGCTTACAGAGCTATCAAACAGGCGATAGTATTCGCCATATCCATTGGCGTGCTTTTGCTAAAGGGCAGGGTTTATATACGCGGCAATACAGTGGCGCGCAGAGCTTAGAAATCTACTTAGACTATGAGCAAGCCATGGCAGCAAACCAAGAAGAACGCTTAGGTATTATGTGTCGCTGGGTACTTGATGCCGATGAAGCAGGTATTACTTATGGTTTTAAGTTAGCTGCTTTGGTGCTGGAACCTAACCAGGGTGAAGCACACTCGAAGAAATGCTTAGAGGCATTGGCTTTATTTTAGGGGAAATGTAATACAATAGTGACCATTATTGTCACTTAATCCGAGAATCCAAAAATATGCTCAGCTATCGCCACTCCTATCATGCGGGTAACTACGCTGATGTACTAAAGCACAGTGTATTAATGCATATCATTGAGCACTTAAAAAAGAAAGATAAGCCTTTTTGTTATGTCGATACGCATGCGGGTGCGGGTCTATACTCCTTACGTAGTGAGCAGGCCGCAAAAACTAATGAATATCAGCAGGGCATAGGCGCGTTATGGTTACAAGAGGACTTGCCTCGTGCTATTGCAGAGTATAGAGAGCTTATCCAGTCCTTTAATGAGGTAGGCCAATTAGATTTTTACCCAGGTTCATCGCTCATTGCTCTGGAGTTGATGCGTAAGCAGGATCGTTTGTTTTTATATGAATTACATAATACTGAAATCAAAATCTTAGGCGCTGCGATAAAAAAAGATAAACGGGTTACAGTGCTACATAAAGATGGCTTTCAAGATTGCCTAAGGTTAATGCCACCACAACAACGGCGCGGTTTAGTATTGATAGACCCCTCGTATGAAATGAAAACGGATTACCAACAAGTTATTGAGACGCTTAGTCAATTATATAAACGTTTTGCCACAGGCACTTATGCGTTATGGTATCCGGTCGTTGAGCGACAGCGCATTAATGAGTTAGAAAGTAAGATTGCAGACAGTCAGTTAAATAATGTGCAGTTATTTGAGTTGGCACAGGCAGCAGATAGTGATCAATATGGCATGAGTGCTAGTGGCATGATTGTTGTTAATCCACCGTGGACATTAAAAGCAGAAATGGAGCAAGCTTTACCTTATTTAGCTCAACAGTTGGGTATAGAAGAAGGTCAAGGTAGCTATCGCATTAAGCAACTTAAGGCGGAATGATAGTGGGAGGGGCTTTTAGCCGCGACTAAAAGCCCCTCCCACAAAAAATTAGGACAAATAAGCAAAATAAGAGGAAGTCAACTTATGGAACAGACAATAAATCAACGGACACTTATTTTCTTACTGAGCGCAATAGGTTTAATTACTTTACCTCATGCACTGCATGTGCCTATTCCAATTATTAGTTTTTTCTTTGTGCTCTTAACATGGCGAGCTATTGGTATTTGGCGACCTGCCTATTTACCTAATAAATTCCTAGTTTTTTTATTGTTGCTGAGTGGCATAGCCTTATTGGTTATTATGCATCAGGGGGTCTTTGGGCGTGATGCGGGGACAGCTGTTTTTGTTACCGCATTAGGCTTGAAATTACTGGAAATAAAAACACAGCGCGATTTATATTTAATTACTTACCTCGCTTTTATTGTTGCAGCATCTCAATTTCTCTATGTACAGAATATTCTGATGGCGGGTTATATCTTGCTTGTTTGTATTAGCTTATTCGGTACTTTGCTTTGTATTAATAGTGGTAGTTTGGGTAACTTACAATCGTTAAAACTTGCGGGCAAATTTTTAGCGCAAGCCTTACCTTTAACGATTATTCTATTTATTTTTTTTCCTCGGCTTGAAGCACCGCGCTGGTCATTTTTGCAAGAAAATAGCACAGTGATGACCGGACTAAGTGATACTTTAGAGCCTGGCTCGATCAGTCAACTAGGTTTATCGGGAGAGCTGGTTTTTCGTGCTAAATTTTCAGGTACTATCCCACCTAGCAACCAACGGTATTGGCGAGGTCCTGTATTTTCCTATACGGATGGTAAAAAATGGGAGCAAACCAAAAATACCTATTTTAAGCGCCACCTGGATAAAGTCAGATTTTTTGGTGATGCTTATCAATATAAGATTTTAATGGAGCCACAAAGCAAAAATTGGGTTTTTGCTTTGGATATGCCAGCCGCTTTTGAGCGGCCATTATATAAGAATGGTAACTATCAGCTCTTGACTTCTGAGTTGTCTCATAAGCGTGCCGAATATGAGATTAGTTCCTATGTAAACTACAATACAGGCTATATAACTAAAACAGAGCTTAGCGATAATTTGCAATTACCCAAACCGGTTGAGTCACGAGTAAAAGCCTTGGTTGAGCAATTAGGCGGTTTTACAGAACCCCCTGAAACCTTTATTCATCATTTATTTTTGCACTTTCGTCAGAATAAATTTTATTACACCTTAATGCCGCCACTGATGGAGGAAAATCCAATTGAAACGTTTTTATTTGATACGCGAGCTGGGTTTTGTGGGCATTATGCGACAGCCTTTGTTTATTTAATGCGTGTCGCAGGAATACCGGCGCGTGTGGTTGGCGGTTATCAAGGGGGGGAATATAATGCAGCGGGTGGCTTTATAGAAGTAAGACAAGCGAATGCTCACGCTTGGGCTGAAGTTTGGTTATCCGGCAAAGGCTGGGTACGCTATGACCCGACTACAGCTATTGCTCCTGAACGTGTTGAGCAAGATGTTAATATTGATCAGCAAATCGCCAATCATGCTGTAAGTTTTGCTCCGATACAATTAGATAGCCAGACACTTTCATTACTCAAGCAAGCGCGTAACTTATGGAGTAGCGTTGATTATCGTTGGCAGCGGTGGATTATTAATTATGATCGCCAGAGCCAAGCGAACTTTTTATCTAAAATAGGCATTAATGGCTTAAAAAAAATGTTCTATTGCTTACTCAGTTTGCTGGCAGTCGTTATTTTTGTATTCGCTATTATGCTCTTTCGAAAACAAAAAAAAGTGCTGGATAGGGCGCAAATTTATTACCTACAAGCTTGCGCTAAATTAGCCAAGCTGGACTTGGTTAGAGGGGCAAGTGAAGGCGCTAATGACTTTTTAGCCCGCGTTACGAAGCAGCAACCTCAGGTCGCATCGGCATTTACGCAGATTACTCGGTTTTATATCAGAGTACGATATACAAAAGACCCAGAGCCAGAGTTTTTAGAGCAATTACATGTTGCCGTAGAGAACTTTCAGGCTAAAGTGAAGTAGCCAAATTACAGGCAGACCAAAGACTAATAACTGAACTAAACGGGAATGTAACGATAAAATAACGGAAGAAACGCGCTATTTCATTAGCAGTCTTGATGCGATGACTCCAAAATATTTAGGGCAAGTTGTCCGAGCGCATTGGGGAATGGAAAATAATTTACATTGGGGAATGGAAAATAATTTACATTGGGTTTTGGATTATGCATTTGATGAGGACTTCTAAAGGACAAGAGTGGGAAATAGTGCTGCCAATATGGCAATTTTCCAACATACGCTGAAAATCAGGGAAACGGAGCGGTAGCGAAGTGATGATTTTTAGTCCGCAGTAGGCGACAGGGTTGCCGCCAATCCGAAGTGTACTGCGATAGCAGTGCGCGAGGGAGCGCTAGTAGTTATCCCGACAGCCGTCAAGCCATTTGAGGTAGCTTTAACGTAGCGGCTTTTGTGCGAAGTTGAAGCCGGACGCAGGGCGTACTGGGGCTTATCCAATTCGCTCCGTATGTGAATGAATATTTGGCGACAGGAGTCCCAAGTATTTCACGAGGTAGGATGGCGCGCCTATACTGGCTTTGCCACCAAGAATAATCCATGATTATGTCTTATCATACACATAGAGATGCTTTTCTTGTCGGTTTGGAGGGCTATTATGTTGCTCAATGTAACGACGTAACATGGGTGTTTCCTGGCTGCGTTGAGTGCCTTAGTGATGCAGCAAAGTGATCTGAGTAATCCGTTTCTGAGGTTCATGGCATAAATAAACCTTGCTGCGTAAACTTTACCTTTGTCGCCTTTCGGGGTGTGATAGGCATGATCAATGAAAGGACCGTCTGCGGCTTCTGCTTGGTAATTATTGAGTTTAGGAAATTGCTTGAGATAGTCAATGCTTTGGGGTGTCAGTTGCTTGAACTGTAGTGCATAGCTTTGTAATTCGACGGCCTCAAGAATTTTCGTATGTTTCGCTGACTTGAGTGATTTAAAATACTCCGAGGCGTATAAAGTCAGTATCACTTAATTCAGGACATAATCGTTGCCATAAAGGGTAGCGTTTTGCTAACAAGGCTCTTGCTATACTATCACTACAATGCCCCATAATATGGTTATAAAGTGAAATAAGTTTAGTCATGCTGATTTTCCGTATTTTAGTTTAAAAATCGGAAAATCTAAAAAATTCTTTCGAAATTGCAAGTATTTTTTCAAAAATACATTATTTATATTTAATATCAATATGATACTAATTTATTATTATTTTTAATGTGATGCTTTTTTGTAAAAAAACAGCCGAGCAGCTCTTGGCATACACTAAAGCACCGTTTACTGAGGTTCTTTCGGGCTACCTTTGGTTTGAATGGGAACACTCATGTTAAATTAAGTTATTTATACGCCCTAGCTCCAAAAAGTGCAGAACCGACTCTAACGATAGTTGCTCCTTCCTCTATTGCTGCGTTTAAATCTCCCGTCATACCGAAAGAAAAAGTATCTAACTCTGGTTTATTCAGCGCTTTTACTGCTTGATATAACTGTCGATAAGGCGCTCTTTGCAGAGCAAAATCAGTTTCTGGCTGAGGAATAGCCATTACGCCACGCAATTTAATATTTGGTAAAAAACTAATTCTCTTAATAGCTTCAGGCAACTCAGCCAAAGAAAATCCTGACTTGGTGTTTTCATTGCTAATGTTCACTTGAATACAAACATTCAATGGTGGCAAATGTACGGGGCGTTGATCACTGAACCGCAGGGCAATTTTTAACCTATCGACACTATGCACCCAAGAAAAATGCTCGGCAATAGCCCGTGTTTTATTCGACTGTATCGGTCCAATAAAGTGCCATGCAATCTGATAGTTAGCTAATTCTTTTTGTTTAAGTAATGCTTCTTGCAAATAACTTTCACCAAAATGACGTTGTCCTGCTTGATAAGCTTGTATCAAATCAATACTCGGTTTAGTTTTGCTAACCGCTAACAACGCCACTGAATCGGTTTTACGTTGCGCTTGCAATTCAGCCGAATGAATTTGATGCAGAATGGAGGATAATTTCTTGGCTATTAGCGTCATCTCTTAAGGTATACCATAAAACTAGTTAACGTTATTAGACACTACTCCTTTAAAAAATTAAAGACATAAGCTATGGTATAGCTAATCTTTTTTATATTATCCCCTGCCCGCAAGGAGCCCTTATGGATATTGCTGAATTACTCGCGTTTTCTGTTAAAAACAAAGCCTCAGATTTACATCTATCTGCCGGCCTACCGCCTATGATTCGTGTCGATGGTGATATTCGTCGGGTTAATATCGATGCCTTCGATCATAAAGAAGTGCATGCTTTAATTTACGATATAATGAATGATAAGCAACGTCGTGATTATGAAGAATTTTTTGAAACTGATTTCTCTTTTGCCTTACCTGGTTTAGCTCGTTTTCGTGTCAATGCTTTTAATCAAGAGCGTGGCGCTGCGGCTGTTTTCAGAACTATCCCTTCCGATATTTTATCCCTCGAAGACTTAAATGCCCCTAGATTTTTTTCTGAACTAACTGAAAAATCACGTGGCTTAGTTCTCGTGACCGGTCCAACAGGTTCTGGTAAATCAACCACTCTTGCGGCGATGATCAACCATATCAACCAAAACCGCTACGAACATATTCTAACCGTTGAAGACCCGATAGAATTTGTCCACAACAGCCAGAAGTCTCTTATCAACCAGCGCGAAGTTCATCGAGATACACAAAGCTTTAACAATGCATTGCGCTCAGCTTTACGAGAAGATCCAGACATTATTATGGTTGGTGAGATGCGTGATTTAGAAACTATTCGTCTTGCTTTAACAGCAGCTGAGACGGGGCATTTAGTGTTTGGTACCTTACATACTACATCAGCCGCAAAAACTATTGACCGTGTTATTGACGTATTTCCAGCCGCCGAAAAAGATATGATTCGCTCTATGCTTTCTGAGTCTTTGCAAGCGGTCATTTCACAAACTTTACTTAAGAAAGTTGGCGGTGGACGTATTGCCGCTCATGAAATTATGGTCGGGACACCTGCTATTCGTAACTTAATTCGTGAAGCAAAAGTGGCACAAATGTATTCTGCGATTCAGACAGGCCGCCGTGATGGTATGCAAACATTAGACCAAAACCTTAAAGAGCTAGTCGATGCTGGAAAAATCACATCTAAAGCTGCGCAAAGTAAAGCCGCTAGTAAAGACCTTTTCCGTTAATTAAACCCTTAAGGAGAGCCGCATGGATTTCGATAAACTACTGGAACTAATGTGTAAAGAAAAAGCATCAGACTTATTCATTACGGATGGTCGGCCTCCTACTTTAAAAATTAACGGAACTCTTGTGGATGTATCTAACACACACTAACAGAAGAGCAAGCCTTAAAAGGAGTCAAAAGCATTCTGATCCAACGTCAGCGCGATGACTTTGATTATACTAAAGAGTGTGGTTTAGTTAACTGTAGCATGACAACTTCCTCTCACCTTTTAAAACAAGGCCGGCAAACATAACTTTCCTTGTCAGTTCCTAGTGTTGATTCATCACAAAGTTGGGATTTTATTGTAAAGAATGAAAGGTTTTTTTATATGCCTGCTTCTCAGTGTTTGTTGGAGCACGTATTTAGGCGTGCCATCTTATCTAATGAAATACTTGGGACTTCTGTCACCAAATATTCATTCACATGGAGCGAATTGGATAAGCCTCAGTATGTCTCTGCTTCAACTTCGCACAAAAGCCGCTACCTTAAATGGCTTGACGGCTGTCGGGATAACTACTAACCTCCCTCGCGCACTTCTATCGCATGCACTTCGGATTGGAGACAACCCTATCGCTCCGACTCCCCGATTTTCAGCGATCGCGGAGGGGCATTTACAAAGTTGTACGGGTAGACTGTAGTTTTAGATGGTTTAATATACGGATAACCATATAATAAAATTAGCTAACCATTATTTAGGTTTTAATAACCTTAGACCATTAGCCACAACCAGTAATGAAGCGCCCATATCAGCGACAATGGCTTGCCATAAAGTGGCCATGCCAGCAAATGCTAAAATGGCAACAGCAGCCTTTAGTGTGAGTGCAAAAACAATATTTTGCCGGATAATACGCAATGTTCTTTTTGAATGATTGATTAACCAAGGCAGTTTGGAAAGATCATCACCCATTAAGGCAATATCCGCAGTTTCTATTGCTGCATCCGAGCCCATTACACCCATGGCAATCCCCAAATTGGCTCTGCCTAATGCGGGGGCATCGTTAATACCATCACCGATCATTGCGACATTGCCATATTGTTCAACCATTTGACTGATCACATCAACTTTGTCAGCAGGTAGCAGTTCAGCATGAACTTCATCTATACCACAGGCCCTTGCAATATTTTCAGCTGTGACCTGGTTATCCCCCGTTAGCATGGCCAAATGTTTAATATTCTGCTGTTTGAGAGCCTGTAAAATTGACTTAATTTGCTCTCGGGGCTGATCGGCGACAGCAATCAAACCACAAACATGTTGATCATTACCGATGGCAATCACTGTTTTTCCTGTTTTCTCCAATTCTATCGCTTGTTGACTAATTTCAGCAGTTTCTTGACCACGTTCTAATAAATAGCGCCTAGAACCCAGCCAAAAATCAGTGCCATTAAATAAGCCTGTCACCCCTTTTCCAGGCAGCACGGTTACATTATCAGCATTGGCAATCTTGATTCCTAGGCTTTCGGTATAATTTAAAATAGCTTTCGCCAGAGGGTGATTACTACGTGATTCTAATGCGGCGGCACGGCTAAGTAATTCTTCTTCATTGTGATTATTAAAAGGATACAACCCTGTGACTACCGGTTTACCACGGGTCAAAGTACCCGTTTTGTCAAAAGCAATGGCGTTAAGATGTGCAGGTGCTTCTATATAAATGCCGCCTTTTATCAACACACCTTGCCTTGCTGCACAGGCTAATGCGGCAACGATACTGACCGGCGTTGAAATAACCAATGCACAAGGACAAGCAATCACTAATAAAACCAATGCTTTATATAACCATACTTGCCAAATACCAGCAAAAAACAACGGTGGAATAATAAAAACAGCTAAAGCAACAAGCATAACAATAGGGGTATAAATACGGGCGAATTTTTCCACCCATTGCTCGGCCTCCGCCCGTTTACTATGCGCCTCTTCAACCATGCGAATAATATGTGCCAGGGTGGTATCGGAAGCGAGTTTGCTTGCTTTAATTTCCAGCACCGCTTCGCCATTAATACTGCCCGCAAACACTTCATCACCTACTTGCTTAGAGACAGGGATACTTTCACCGGTAATCGGTGCCTGATCGACCGAACTGATACCCCGGCTCACTTCGCCGTCCAGTGGTATTTTATCGCCGGGTTTAACAATAAAGACTGTGCCTATACTGATTTCAGCTGCGGCAATATCAATTTCCTGTCCATTTTCTTGTTTGACGGTTACCTTAGAGGGTGCTAAATCCAGCAACGCTTCGACTGCATTTCGAGCGCGCCCTATGCTCCAGCTTTCTATCGCTAATGACAAAGAAAACAAGAAACTAACAGCCGCTGCTTCAAACCATTCATTGATAACGACGGCACCTATAATGGCGACCAGCATCAGTAAGTTCATATCAGCACGAAGTCGTTTTAAAGCATAAAATGCTTTTACAACAACATGGCGAACACCAAAAACAATAGCCAGACTATAAGCTACCTTTTCAGCCAACGGCATAGCTTGTGAGCTATGGGCATTTAACAGATTTTTAAGATAATCGCCCAAGGCTTGCCATGAATAACCCCAAGTTTCGGGAGACTGAAAAAGCTGCTGAATATCGCTAAAGCCTCCGGCGATGGCAACATGTATCAGTACCCCGGCAATAATGCACACACCGCTGATGGTGGTATAAACAGTCTGGGATCGTTGTCGCTGCCTAACATCCGCTTGTGTTTCCCCCGGTTTCCAGCGTGTCGCTTTCATTCCAGTGGCAGCAACCTTTTTTATAATAGTTTTTTCTGGCACCTGCTTGGCTTCTGAGCTAACCGTCATTCGGCCATTGATCACATCGAAAGCCAGCTTATCATCCCCACCTACTAAGGGGCCGATTTCTGCTTTTAAAATAGACACTTCTTCAACACAGTCCAGACCTTCAATTTTAAAGGTCATGCCTTGTATGTGCGTTGACTCTGCCGATGGTTTATTTTTTGTTGGCTCGTTAGGGCAGCAACAAGATTTTTCTGATTTATTCATGGTTTTTATGTTCTTTATGGTGATGTGCTGTTTATTATCTGTAGGATGTGCTGAGGCACGAAGCGCATCAAATATATGCACATCAAATGATGCGCTTTCTATCGTCAGCACATCCTACATTGACTCTCCTGTTTCAAATTCATCATCAATCTGACCTCCCCAATTTTCTGGATACAAGCCCAATTTCACGTATTTATGGAAACTGGAATGCGGCCAATCAATAATATTCGATACATAACCGTGTTTAACAGGATTTCAGTGTATATAATCCAGATGACGGTTATAGTCCTCTTCATTTCTGAGACTATGCTCCCAAAATCGTCGTTGCCATACACCTCGCTCTCTACGCTTAACTCGGCTTTCTGATAATTTCTCACCTTTAGCTAAGAATCGTGAAAACTTTCCTTTCAGCAAATTCCAGCGCATGGAATAATTACTATCATTTTTAGGTAATGTCCAAATACAATGCAAGTGATCAGGTAATATCACAACAGCATCTATTTTAAAAGGGTGCCTTTCACTTCACGAAAGGCTAGGCGTAACACATCAATATTCTCGATTAACAGGGGATTAATTTGCCTTTCCAATAGATTCACTGTAAAAAACCAGCTTGCTCCAGGTGTATAAAACCGTCGGTAACCTGTCATTGTAATGACTCCTAAATTATTTGGTTTGATGCGCTTCCTATCGTCAGCACATCCTACAATATTGGTATTGCTCACACTGTAGGATGTGCTGAGGCACGAAACGCATCAGATGTATCACTTTATTTATCAGATGTTACAAACCATTTATACAGTGCCGGTATAACCAAAAGAGTCAACAAGGTTGAAGTAACAAGACCACCAACCACCACTGTTGCCAATGGTTTTTGTACTTCTGAACCCGTTCCTGATGCTAGCAATAACGGGATCAATCCCAATGCTGTAGTCACAGCGGTCATTAACACTGGCCTGACTCTTAAACAAGCCCCCTTAATAGAGGCTTCGTCGATAGGCATACCCTGCTTCACTAACTGGTTTAAATAGGTCATCAAGACCATACCATTTTCCAGGGCAATACCAAACAGCGCAATAAAGCCTACTGATGCAGGGACTGATAGGTTTTGCCCGCTGATCCATAAAGCAATTACACCGCCAACCAAGGCTAAAGGGATATTGAGTAAAATTAACGCCGCATTTTTAACCGACCCAAAGCTACTGTATAGCAGCAATGAAATAATGACTAAAGTCACGGGGATAACAATCGCTAGGCGTTTATTCGCTTCCTGTTGTAAGCGGAACTGTCCGCCCCAGGTGGTAAAATAACCGGGTGGCAGTTTTATTTTGTTATCAATCACTTGTTGTGCTTCTTCAACAAACGAGACAATATCACGATCAATCACATTGGCTTGAATACTGATAAAGCGCTGGTTATTTTCTCGGGTGATTTGTCTAGGCCCGACAATTTCTTCAATTTTAGCAATTTGTGCTAAAGGAACTTTAATCCCATCTGGCCCACTAATCAGTAAATTACGAATTGCTTCGATAGTATCCCTATCTTGTTTTTGGTAACGCACCAAAATATCGAAACGGCGAATGCCTTCAAAAACTTGCCCAGCCGTAACCCCACCAATAGCGCTGCGAATAACATCTTGCACATCCACTAAGTTAAAACCATAACGCGCAATAGCGAGACGATCTGGCGTAATGACCAATTGCGGCGTACCCGAGACTTGATCCACTTGCACATCAGCAGCCCCCGTCACTTTTTTAAGTACAGCAGCAATTTCATCGGCTTTGGTTTTGAGTTGCGCTAAATCATCACCAAATAATTTAACCGCAAGTTCTGCTCTAACACCTTCCAATAGTTCATCAACGGTCATTTCAATAGGCTGAGTTAAATTGGCGGTAATACCAGGAAGCTCTGCTACTGATTGGCGAATTTCTTTTTCAATCAGCGCCTGATTTCCAGGGTCTCGCCATTCATCCTTATCTTTAAGGATAATATACATTTCTGCGGAATTGATTGGGTCAGCATGCGCGCCCACTTCCCCGCGTCCAATACGACTGGTGACTTCAATCACCTCAGGAATTTTTAACAACCGCCTTTCCACAATCAAAGTATTACGTTTACTTTCATTGATGGAGATTGACGGTGCCATGGTGAGACGCACAACAATAGTCCCCTCCTGTAATTTTGGGGTAAATTCAGACCCCAGAAAAGGAAAAATTGCCATTCCCACCAACAATAGTCCGCCAGACATTATGACCGCCACTTTTCGGTTATTGACGAAATATTCAACAAACGGGCGATAAGGCTTTAATATGGCATTAAGAATACGTTCATCCATCCCTAGCTTGCCATTCGTTTCTGCTGTTTTTTTGCGCATCAATAAATCTGATAACACCGGCGCTAAAAACAATGCATAAATCAGAGAACCAAGCATCGCTAATGCGACTGTATAGGCCAAAGGTCTGAATGTTTTACCTTCCACACCTTCTAAAGTAAACAAGGGTAAAAATACGATGATAATAATGGCAATAGCAAATAAAATAGGTTGCCCTACTTCACGACAGGCTCTGCCCACAACGTGAAAACGAGACTCCTCAGGTGATGATTCTCGTAATAAGCGATCCACGTTTTCGACCATTACAATGGTGCCATCGACCATCATGCCAATGGCAATCGCCAGTCCACCTAATGACATTAAATTGGCTGACATATCCAGTAAGCCCATGGCAATAAAGGCAAACATCACCGAAAAGGGGATCGAAAGTGCCACTACAAGACTGGGGCGAAAACCGCCCATAAACACCAGCAATACCAAAGCGACCAGAATAATTCCCTGGATCAGTGCGCTACTAACCGTATTAACCGCCGATTCAACAATATCTTTTTGTTGATAATAAGGCACAATGCTGACACCTTCGGGTAATGTTCTATTAATCTCCTGTATTTTTTGTTCAACCCGCTCAATCACCGTAGATGCATTGGTGCCATACAATTTAATGGCCATGCCAGCAACCACTTCACCTTCGCCATTACGAGTCTGTAGTCCGCGTCTAATGGCACCGCCAATTTTTATTTCAGCCAATTCTGATAAATAAACAGGCCGTCCATCGACTGTTTTAACCACCACATTTTCAATATCAGCAATACCTTTGACTAATCCCACAGAACGGATAATGAACTGTTCACTGTTTTTTTCCAAATATTGTGCGCCCACATTAAGATTATTGGCACGCACACGTTCGATTAATTCATTTAATGTCACCTTATAGCGCAATAAAGCATCGGGTTGTACAATCACATGAAATTGTTTCTCGAAGCCACCAATCCCTAAAACTTCAGTCACTCCACGCACCGTTTGCAAATTGAATTTTACAATCCAGTCTTGCATGGTGCGTAAATCTTCTAATGAATATTTATGGGTATCATCTTTTAGATAATAAAAAAGTACCAGCCCCATGCCTGTTGAAATGGGGCCCATTGACGGTTCACCAAAACTTGAAGGAATTTGATTTCGTGCTTCCTGTAAACGTTCGCCGACTAGTTGTCGAGCAAAATAGATGCTCACATCATCCTCGAAATAGACATTGACCACCGATAAGCCAAAATTGGAGACTGAGCGGATTTTCTCTACAGCAGGTAAACCGGTCATGGCCGCTTCAACAGGGTAGGTCACATACATTTCAATTTCTTCAGGTGCCAGGCCTTCAGTAATGGTGAATATTTGCACCAGATTGGGTGATACATCAGGAAAGGCATCGACAGGCAAACCTTGGTAACTTCGGTAGCCTGTAGCAATGACCACAACAGCCAGTACTAGCATAAGCAAGCGACTGCGCAGGGATAAATTAATTATTTGATTAATCATAAAATCTCCAGAGGAGTATTGTAGGGTGTGCTGACGATAGAAAGTGCATCAGAATATGCACATCAGTTGATGCGCTTCGTGCCTCAACACATCCTGCGTTTGTTTGTATGGGATGATCGTTAGTGACTGTGTCCTTCACCAAACTCGCCTTTTTGCATTTGTGCTTTTAAGGAAAAGGCATTTTGACTGACATAGCTTTGTCCCACTTTTAAGCCCTGAATGATTTCAACCTGTTTAAAATCTCTACGTCCAGTTTGTACAGATTGTGGTTCAAAGTCACCGTCATCATGCTGTACAAAAACAACGGTTTGCCCGTCCATAGTTTGCAATGCAGATAAAGGGATAACAATTTCAGCCTCTGCTTGTTCAATAGCAACTTTAGCGCTGACAAACATACCTGGTCGCCAATGACCTTCTTCGTTATCAATAACAACACGAACTATCGCACTTCGGGTCTGTTCATCCAGGGTCGGGCTTATCCAGCTAATAACGCCCTGTGTAGCAACGTTCTGCTCACTCGAATCAAAACGGTTACTGATTAATACTGATTGCCCCACTTGAATATGTGCTAAATCTTTTTGATAAACCGTTAAATTAACCCAGACCTGAGACAGGTCAGCCAAGGTGAAGCTACGTGTATTGGTTGCCAGTACTTCGCCCCGAACTGCATGTTTTTCAATGATCACACCCTCCGCAGGTGCGCGTAATTCATATAAAGTCAGATCCTTGTCCTTACTTTGCAAAAGTGTTCGAATCGAGTTTTCAGACAATCCCAATGCGAGCAGGCGTTGTTTCGCCGCTTTACGTTTAATCGACATTTCAGCTTGCGCTTGTTTGGCAATAAAGTAGTTGCGTTTTGCGGTGATTTTTTCTTTATACAGCTTGGTCTCGCGCTGTAAATTGCTATTAGCCAGTTTTAGTAAACTATCCGCTGCTACAAATTGCGCTTTGGCATCCGCCAAATCACGACTTGACAATACGGCTAATAGATCGTTTGCTTTAACATGATCGCCTAAATATTTATAGACTTCACGCACCACACCAGCAACGCGTGGCACCACATGATACAAACGCTCAGGGGCGACAATGACTTCACCCGTTAAATCCAGCGTTTTATTGATAACCCCAGCGTGTGCCTGAGCGAGTTTAATATTGAACTCTTGTAATTCACTGCTGGAAAATTTCAGAGCATCTTCTTCATGTTCATCATGGCCATTATGTTCCCCCTGTTGCTCATGGTCATGGCCGTGCTCATGTTCCTCTGCAAACGCTAAAGGCTGGAAAGTAAAAAAAATGAATAAGAAAAAAACAAAAGGGATTAACTGGAGACTGGCTCGTTTCCAGGGTGTTACATTATTCACTTGCTTCATTGGATCATCTCATTTATTTTTGCAGATGAAGGGCTTAAAGCCCCACCGATTAATCGTTCAATTTTGGCAACATTCAGATGATAGTCTGCTTGTGCCTGTAAATACTGCGTTTTAACACTCACCAGTGTGCGCTGTGCATCTAGCACGTCGAGAAAACCGAATTCACCTAAACGATATCCACGACTGGCCGCATTAAATGCACTTTCAGCGCCAGGGATAACGTCACTTTTTAATGTGCTCACTTCTTTATAGGCGGCTGCCAGTTGTTGATAAACCATCTTAAGTGCGGTCATCGTATTGACTTCGGCATCACGACGTTCATCTTGTGCTTTATGCAAGCGTCGTTCAGCGGCAAGAATATTGCCTTGATTACGATCAAATATTGATAGTGGAATAGAAAATCCAGCGTTTAAGTTATAAGTGTTACCATCAAGATAGGTGTTAGTCCCAAAATTAAAGGTAATATCAGGTATCGCTTTGGATTTTTCTACCTCAACCCATGCCTGCCGCTGATTCATTTCTGTCGCCCACCGGGCTAAATCAGGATTTTCAGTGATTCGCTGGATTAACGTCTGTAATTCAGGCGGCTGGTGAATATCGTCTAAATTACCCTGCACAGATTTGAATAGTGCTTGGGTACTCCCCCAGCTATTTGCCAGACGTAGGCGGCTGGCAGCCAGTTGTTGTTGTGCACGCTGTTGTTCAATCTGTGAAGAGGCTTGCATCACTTTGGCTTTTGTTTCTTCAAGAGGTGCCACACTCCCTGAACGAACTTTCGCGGCAGAAATTTTGACGACTTGTACGGCTAGATCCAGTAATTTTTCTGCTAACAACAACCGCTGCTGGGTAACAAGTACTGCAATATAAGCCTGTGTAACCTGAGTCAAAACATTAATACGCTGCGTTTCATAATCCCAATTAGCAAGGTTTTGATTTAACCTAGCAAACTCAGTTCTGGCTGCGCGTTTCCCCCCAAGCTCAACCAACTGACTTAGATTTAAGGTAATAGCATCACCATCTGGCCCCTTTAATTTATTATTAGCAAAATTTGAAGCTTGCACGCCAAAAGTAGGGTTAGGTAATAGATTTGCCTGTAAAGTAGCTGCCTCACGGGCACGAATTTCTTGAGAAAAGGCCGCGAGTTTAGGGCTGCCTGTTAGTGCCAGCGCAAGTGCCTGCGATAAAACCAACTCAGTTGTTGGTTCTTTAACCGCTAATAAGGCAGCCGTGGGCTGTGTCGTTTTATCTGCATACGCAGGAGGAAAAGCTAAACAGCTCCCTAAAATCGTTAGCGAGAGTATCTTGCGCGAAGTATGATGGTTTTTTACGAGTGGGTTCATTGAACCTCCTAATCTGAAAACACAGGGTCTCAAGTAAAACTTGAGAAACGGAATAGAAAAGGCGTTAGGTAAGGGGAAGAGACAGGAATTTTACAACTTGTAGGATATGCTGAGGCATGAAGCACATCGCATAAAAGTACACTTTATACTTGATCAAGCTATAAAATTTATATTTCAGTCATGCAGGGAAGGGGCAGCAGGTAATCTTGTCGCACCGCTATTCATTTTTCAAACCCTAACATTGACGAGATCAATATTCCTTATCCATCAAACGCCTAAGCATTCAGGCAATAGGAGGGCGTAACTTAGGTAAGGTATTTCTAGAGTGCCAGAGATCGGCTTGGAGAGGGGAGTTGATAGTATTTTGTGCTAGAATATTTTTTGTTACAAATACGTTGCTTGCAAGTGTCTGCCCCATGTGTCCGCCATGGTCATAACTACAAACTCCGCAGTGCGAATTATGATCCTCTGCAACGGTTTGAATGTCAGAACCAGAGTGAAATTGTTGCACAGAAAAAACAGGATGAGGTTGATTAGCATCAGCAATAGACCAGTCATGAATATCCGTCACCATCCAACTAGACATCCAGAAAGTCAAAAATGCTAAAAAATAAATACTCACTCGTTTCATAAATTAAATCATAACAAGAACCTATAAAAGTTCAACTAAATTGTCAATTGAGGCAAATAAAAATGTTTTTTATTGACAATAATTATCATTTAACCTATTTTGTAAATAGAGTTCTCTTAAACTGAATAGACAATGAAACAACACAGCCTGCCCATTTTATTAATACTGATGATGCTGATAACGCCCATTGCATCGGCGTTTGACCATTGTGCTGGGATGGGTATGTCTGGTGATTTATCTCCTGTCTCCTTGTCAGCGGATGATACAATGCTTTTAAATATGCTTGGATCATCTAATTATCAAGCCGATATGGACTGTCATAGTAGTGATAGCTGTACTTTTCACTTCTGTGCTGATCTAGGTGTTATCGCTACGGCGCCTAGAATTAATACACTCACGTCTTCCTATTATTCAATTTTTGAATACACTTCACCCGATAGTACCGTTTTATCTTCTGAATTAAGACCCCCAATATTTATCCTCTAACAGAGGAATACTCTATCTATTATCTGTGTAGGATGTGCTGACGACAGGAAGCACATCAAAATGATGCGCTTCGCACCTCAACATCCTACGTTTTTTTCATAGATAAATACATTCCTCTCTATACACATTCCGGTTTCTACCCGGCATTTAATTTTTTGTGTACGAGGATCTTATGATTTCACTCAACAAAACCATCGCATATTTTGTGTTGCTGGTTTTATCCTGCATCGTTGATGCCAAACCTGCTAATTTACTGAGCTTGCAAGCTGCCATTGATAGGGCTGTGCAAGATAATCCGAGCTTGGCACAAATCCAAGCACGTTCGGAAGCGTTAGCGGCGATACCCTCTCAGGTGGGCACACTGCCTGACCCTGTCATTAGCTTTAATGCTTTAAATTTACCCGTTAACAGCTTTGATCTTGCGCAAGAAAATATGACGCAAATGCAAGGTGGCATTTCTCAGGACATTCCTTTTCCGGGAAAGCTATCCTTACGCGAACAAGCGGCAAGCTACCAAGCTGAAGCGGCAACTTATGATGTTGCTGAAGCACAGCTACGCCTAGTACGTGATGTCAAAAAAGCTTGGTGGGCACATTTTTATTTAGACCGTGCTTTAGAAATTATCATTCTAAACCAAAACCTATTGCGTCAATTCGTTAAAATTGCCAGTACAAAGTATGCAGTAGGCGAAGGCTTACAGCAGGATGTGTTATTGGCGCAATTGGAATTATCCAAATTATTGGATACTGAAATCCGTTTGACAGGTGCGATAAATACGACTAAAGCTCAGCTTAATGCATTGTTGGATCAGCCTGCTAACCATCTTTTTTCCCTTCCTGAAGAAACAAAAGAGAGTCTTCCGGTTTTACAAACCCAAAGCCGCTTGTTTGCGCAAGCTAAAGATTATCGTGCCATATTGGCCTCTCGGCGTAAATCTATTAATGCGGCACAGTCTCGGCTTGAACTTGCTAAAAAGGATTTTTTTCCGGATTTTAAAGTGGGTGCTTTTTATGGTGGTCGAGCAGATACACTGTCTGGGCAGGAGCGTGCCGATTTTCTTAGCTTAAAGCTCAGTATGACTGTCCCTATTTTTGCCGCGAGTAAACAAGCTAAAGCGGTTGATCAGCGTCATAGTGAACTGATGCAGCAACGCTATGCCTTAAAAGATCAATGGAATAATGTGCGTGCTGAAATCTCAACAGCTTACAGTGACTTTCATCAAAGCAAAGATCAAGTCGTGCTCTTTAAACAAGGCATTATTCCTCAAGCCAGACAAACCGTTGCCTCTATGTTGGCAGGTTATCAAGTTAACAAGGTGGATTTTTTAAACCTAGTTCGCAGCCAAATTACTTTATATAACTACGAAACACAGTACTGGAAAGCGTTAACCGAAGCTAATCAGGCACTCGCACAATTAACGGCCGTTGTTGGCAAGGAAGAAATTTATGAATAAAACAGCATTAATGATTGCCCCTATCATGTTAACCGTTGGCTTAGCGGGTGGCTATTGGTATGCAGACTCAAAACAAGCGGCTACACCGGTGGACAGTGGGACAGCCCGAAAAATTTTATTTTACCGAAACCCAATGAATCCATCAGTTACCTCACCAACACCTGCAAAGGATTCGATGGGCATGGATTATGTACCGGTGTATGCGGAAAGCGATACCGATGCAAAAGCGCCAGCAGGGACTGTGAAAATTGATGGTACAACCATACAAAATATTGGTGTACGTACCATAAAAGCGGTTAAAGCATCACTCTCGCATACTGTGCGTGCCGTGGGGCGAGTGGATTATGATGAGGAGCGTATGGTACACCTTCATCCAAAAACAGAGGGCTGGATTGAGAAGTTGCATGTTGATAAAACAGGGCAATGGGTGAAAAAGAATACCGACTTATTAAGTATTTATTCACCACAATTGGTTGCTAGTCAACAAGAATATATTCTTGCTTTAAATAATTTAAAAGCCTTGGAAATGAGTCCTATTGCAGATATTCGGCAAGGAGCTGAAGAACTGGTTATCAGCTCACGTGAACGTTTAAAATTATTGGACGTACCTGAGCATCAATTACGTGAATTACAACGCACGCATAAAGTTAAAAAAAGCCTACATATTCATGCGCCTGAAGCAGGTATTATCATGAAAATTGGCGCGCGTGAAGGACAATTTGTTACCCCAGCAACTGAAATTTATATGATTGCTGATTTACGCAAAATCTGGGTATATGCTGATATTTATGAGTATGAATTACCTTGGGTTAAAGAAGGTGATTCGGTTGAAATGCAATTAGCGGGTATTCCAGGTAAAACATTTAGTGGACATTTAACCTACATTTACCCTTATGCAGAGGCTAAAACCCGTACGATTAAAGTACGCCTTGTTTTTGATAATCCAGAATTGTTATTAAAACCGGAAATGTTTGCTGAAATTACTATTTTTGCAGATAAACAAAAAGATGCCATTATCATTCCTTCTGAAGCGGTCATTCGCTCGGGGTCACGTAATCAGGTTTTTGTGGTGCGCGAGCCTGGGAAGTTTGAGCCACGTTTGGTCACATTAGGTTTATCGTCTAGTGGAAAAGTTATTGTGCTGAAAGGGGTTAAAGAAGGCGAAGAAGTGGTGACATCGGCACAATTCTTAATTGATTCAGAGTCAAAATTACGTGAAGCAACTGCAAAAATGCTGAATGATGTTATGGGTGAAAGCTCAACGTCTACGGAAAAGTCTGTTATAGAGAGTCAGGATATGAACCATGAAAGCATGAACCATGAAGGCATGAACCATGAAGGTATGGGCCATGAAGGCATGAACCATGGAGATATGGGGCATGAAAATATGAGCGATGCAACACAAGGAGACAATAAGTGATTAGTTCAATTATTGCAGCTTCTATTAAAAATAGAGGCATTGTCCTTATTATGGCTATCTTGTTGGGTGTCGGCGGCTATTGGTCATATAAAAGTATGCCTTTAGATGCGATTCCTGATTTATCTGATGTACAAGTTATCGTCTTTACTGAATACCCAGGGCAATCCCCTCAAGTTGTGGAAGACCAGGTAACCTACCCGTTAACCACTGCAATGCTTGCTGTACCGTATTCAAAAGTGGTGCGGGGATATTCTTTTTTTGGGTTGTCTTTTGTCTTTATTATTTTTGAAGACGGTACTGATCTCTACTGGGCACGATCTCGTGTTTTAGAATCATTAAACTATGTCAGTGGTGATTTACCTGATGGTGTGACACCCACATTAGGCCCTGATGCCACTGGTGTGGGTTGGGTTTATGAATATGCATTAGTCGATAAAACTGGTCAACATGATTTATCTCAATTACGTTCACTACAGGACTGGTACTTACGTTACCCGTTGCAAACCGTTAAAGGTGTTTCTGAGGTAGCCTCTATTGGTGGCTTCGTCAAACAATATCAGGTTGAGGTTGATCCCAATGCTTTGCAGGCTTATAACATTCCATTGTCTAAAGTCAAAAAAGCGATCCAACGCTCTAATAATGATGTCGGTGGTCGTTTGGTCGAAATGGCAGAAACCGAATATATGGTACGGGGTTTAGGTTATATTCAATCCGTTGCTGATTTAAATACTATTCCGGTCGGTGTGGATGCCAATGGTACCCCAATACGCTTGCAGGATGTTGCGCATATTCACTTAGGGCCTGAATTACGTCGTGGTCTTGTTGAATTAAACGGGGAAGGTGAAGTTGCCGGCGGTGTCATTATTATGCGCTTTGGTGAAAATGCACAGGCAACCATCAATGCTGTTAAAGAGAAATTGGAAGAGCTTAAAAAAGGTTTGCCGGCAGGGGTTGAAATTGTACCGGTCTATGATCGTAGTGATTTGATTAATCGTGCAGTTGAAACACTTAACACGGCACTGGTGCAAGAATTGATTATTGTGAGTGTATTAGTTGGCTTATTTTTATTGCATTTACGCTCGTCATTAGTCGTTGTTATTAGTTTACCATTGGGTATTTTAATTGCCTTTATTGTGATGCGCTATCAGGGTTTAAATGCCAATATCATGTCATTAGGCGGCATTGCCATTGCCATTGGTGATATGGTCGATGGTGCAATTGTGATGGTTGAAAATGCGCATAAACACTTGGCTGACATGCGCGAAAAGAAAAACAGGGATTTAAGCAATGAAGAGCGTTGGCAAGCGATTCGTGAAGCCTCCAGTGAAGTAGGACCGGCTTTATTTTTCTCGCTATTGATTATTACCGTCTCCTTTATTCCCATTTTTACTATGCAGGCACAAGAGGGGCGTTTATTTAGTCCACTGGCCTTTACAAAATCTTATGCGATGGGAGCTGCGGCCATCTTAACCGTTACCGTTGTGCCAGTATTAATGGGGTATTTTATTCGGGGTAAAGTCATCCCGGAACATAAAAATCCGATCAATCGGGGTTTGCACTTTTTACACAGCCCTGTATTAAGAACGGCGATGCGTTTTCGTACCATTACCTTAATTTTGGCCGTGATGTTATTAGGCTCAACTTATTATCCATTATCAAAAATCGGTAGTGAGTTTATGCCGCCTTTGGATGAGGGTGATATTTTATATATGCCGACGACTTTCCCAGGTATTTCTATTACCAAAGCGCGAGAATTATTACAGCAAACGGATAAGATATTAAAAACCTTTCCTGAGGTGCATCATGTCTTTGGTAAAGTGGGACGTGCCGAAACGGCAACAGATGCGGCTCCTTTATCTATGATGGAAACAACCGTGCGTTTAAAACCGCGGGAAGAATGGCCAGATCCTAAAAAAACCACGCAAGCCTTAATGAGTGAAATGGATAAAGCCATTCAATTCCCAGGGGTTGCCAATGCTTGGACTATGCCCATTAAAACGCGTATTGATATGTTATCAACGGGGATTAAAACACCTATCGGTATCAAAGTCTCAGGGCCGGATTTAAATGTTTTACAAGATGTATCGCAACAAATAGAAATGGCCATGAAAACACTGCCAGAAACCACCTCTGCTTTTGGTGATCGAGCCGTCGGGGGATATTATCTTGATTTTGATATTAATCGTGAAGCCGCCGCACGTTATGGTTTAACAGTAGGAGATGTGCAAGATGTGATTCAAAGTGCTATTGGCGGGATAAATATCACAGAAACGGTGGAAGGACTGGAACGTTACCCTGTCAATTTACGTTACCCGCGTGAATTACGGGATAACCTTGCTAGTTTAAAACGGGTATTGATTCCCACGCCAATGAATAGCCAAATTCCTTTGGCCTTAGTTGCCGAATTGAACTTAAGGCGTGGCCCACCCTCCATTAAAAGTGAAGATGCACGCCCTAATGCTTGGATTTATGTGGATATTAGTAGTTCAGATATTGGCGGCTTTGTCGCGCAAGCTAAAAAGGTACTGGCTGAACAGGTTAATATTCCAGCAGGTTATACGGTCTCCTGGTCAGGCCAGTTTGAATATATGGAGCGGGCGGCGAAACGCTTAAAAATCGTCGTGCCTATTACCTTATTGCTGATCTTCTTTTTGCTCTATCTTACTTTTGGCAATATGACCGAACCCGTTATTGTCATGTTAAGTGTTCCTTTCGGTTTAATTGGCGGTATCTGGATTGTGTATGCCTATGGCTTTAACTTATCTGTTGCGGTGTATGTGGGTTTTATTGCCTTGGCGGGGACGGCAGCGGAAACAGGCGTAATGGTTTTAAACTTTATTGATATTGAGATTGCGCAATTGCGCCGTCGTAAACAACGGCTGTTATCCTCACCGGAAATTAGAGAAGCCGTTGAATCTGCAACGGCTTTACGGGTACGTCCGGTGGCCATCACGGCTTTCTCTACCATGATTGGTCTAGTGCCTATTATGTGGAGCACCGGTACCGGCGCAGATGTTACACAACGGATTGCAGCACCCGTATTAGGGGGGATGTTTACCGTACTATTATTAACCTTACTAGTTTTTCCGGTTATTTACAGTTTAGTCTTGCAAGGGCAGGAATGGCTAAAAAGGCGAAAGATTGAGGAAGTTCAAGAGAAATAGTCGCTTGAAAAAATCTCTTGCCTAAATATTGGGTGCTTATTTATTTCTTTTTAGGTGTCTTATTGTTCGGCTTAAACATTATAACAATGGCCACATAGTTTGCTATGTGGCCATTGTTAGCCCTTGAAATAAAAAAATGTCGTGAGGTATGATTTCTATTCTCATTTTTTATTAAATGAGAGATTTAATTAACCTAGCGCCATTGTCCCGTTTATAAACCACCATAGCTAAAGTCGTCAAAAGATGTCACGCTGTCTTCCTTAGTCCAAAGGCCGACAGCCCCTTCACCTTTGATATGATTATCTCTAACATTAACAATGATTTTTCCTTCAAAACTTACAATAAAATGGTCATCTTGAAAATCAACTCTAAGTGATTGCCATACCTTGTATTTTACGGATTGACCTTGTGGGAGATTTACGTATCTGATGGCATGGCGTCTCCCATCTTTCATATAGTAAATGGATATATTATCTTCTAGGGCATTAGCACGAGCTACATAGTAATTATCAGCATCTTTCCAGCGCCATATCAATCCTGCTGCCTCGTCTATTCCTCCTGAAATAGCCTTAAATTTGACGGCTACAAAGCCATCTGTTTGATGACTGTCTTTTTTAATGCACCAAGGGTAGTCACCATAGCCTGATTGTTTTAAAACTAAGGGAGAGCTTGGGGCTGTGTTGTCATTCTCTAGTTTCCAGTCAGAAAGACCGTCGCCAGTAATACCTTGCTCCCAGTTATTGGGGACAGTTCCTGGTTGACCCTGATCAAAATGAGTGACATGTTGTATTTTTGAGACTGCTGATACATGACTTACCGAGAAGTTTAAACTGTCTGTTGCATTCATTGGTATTAAAGTCGCTAGGTACACTGTTTGATTATCTTTATAGGCAATGCAGGGGACTGTTAATATGCCATTTTTATAACTTGCCATGCATCCCGTTGTGCTGGTATTTTTATTTGAATGATTTGCATTGATAACCTCCACATCAGACACCGCGAACGTCAAGCCGTTGCTAGAGTTTATTGCTGCTAAAGTTGCCTGGTAAGTTTTTTGAGTTTCCTGGTGAATAAGGCAGGGGACTGTCAAGTTTCCATCTTGAAAAGTTGCCATGCACTCTGTTGTTGCCGTGATTTTACTGAAATTTTCAGCACCCATAGTGCGTACTGAGCCAAAAGCACCATCGTATATTGGCTCAAGAATCCCTTCCATATCTCCTTGTGTAAAAAATAAGCCACGTTGATCAAGTATAAAAGTATCGCTGCAGCTATTATTTCCTAGAGCTATCTTAACTTCACTTAACCCTTCACCTTTGAAATATTGCTTTACCTTGACCTTTATATAGGTGTCTGTGATTTCAGTAACTAATCCATCAAATACATAACTAGAACTCTGTGCTTTACTTGCAATACTGGCTGCTTTCTCACCGAGGGCTGGCGAGCAAGCGTGGGCAAGAGTATGTATATTTGCAAAAAACAATAAAATAAGTAGTAACTTATATGGGGGGCTAGGTTGTGTGTGCATAATGGTCTTAAAAAAGGAGGGGGAATTTTAGTTGGAGGCCAAAGGGTGTGCCGCTGAATGATTTAAGCTAAATACATCGCCTCATGCTCTGCACTATTATGCAGAGCATGAAAAGGCTAAAAGTACAAAAAGAATTGTATTACTTTACTCTTAGCGATCAGGAACATATTTAAAATAAATTCCTTCTTCAGCATAATCGGGTGGTGTATAAGGGAGTAATTCTGCACTGATAACTTGTTCGCGTAAGTGAATTTTATTAAAGTGTAAAATACCCGTTGCAAGGTCATATTCTGTGCTGAGATTTTCTTGTGATTCTCGCGTGGCATCTAATGCGTTTATTTCTTTTACCCGCCAAAATGGAGTGTTTTCACTTTGAGATGATGGGTAATAGCGCTCTAAAAGTACTGCATATGCTTGACCTTCAATCATGATATAAGGAATATAAATAGCATAACGTCGCGTTTCCTCAACAATAGCGTCATTGTTTTGCATATCCTGGCAAGCATCTTGACTGCCTAAGTCTAAGGCTTTAATGTCCGCTAAAGATTGTAGAAATGCATACTCTCCAAAGTTAAAGCAGTTATTATTCAGTGATAAACTGCTTAAATTTGAAATATTATTTAATTGATTGTCGATAGTCCCTGTAAGTTTATTATACGCAAAACTTAAGCTTCTTAGTGTACTCAGCTGACCTATCTCTTGTGGAATAGTACCTGTGAATTGATTGTCACCAAAATGTAAACTCTTTAATTCGCCTAACTGACCAAGTTCACTGGGAATATTTCCAGTCAATTGATTTGAAAAGAAATTTAATCGAGTTAATTGATTTAACTGCCCTAGCTCTTTAGGTATGGAGCCGCTTAAATTATTATTCGATAGGTTAAGACTGGTGAGTTGATTGAGTTTTGCTAGTCCTACTGGGATTTCACCGCTTAATAGGTTGGAGCTTAAGTACAATCTTCTTAGCTGGCTTAATTCAGCTAGTTCTTCAGGGATAGAGCCGCCTAAAGGATTTGTGCTCAGAAACAGTTCTTGTAAGTGACTCAAGATGCCTAACTCAGGGGGAATGCCGCCTGATAAATCATTATTGCTTAGGCTCAGCTTTTCTAGTTGACTTAAATGACTCAATTCAGAAGGAATTTTACCGCTGAGCTGGTTGCTGTATAGGCTTAGTGTTATAAGATTAGTTAATTCTCCTATTTCAAGAGGAATAGAGCCCTTTAACCCATTACGCGACAAATCCAGCTTCTGTAACCGTTTTAAAGTGGCAAGTTCTTTTGGAATTTCCCCTTTTAAGCCATTGTTACTGAGAGATATCTCAATAATATGCTGATCCTCTGAACAGCTTACGCCTAGCCATTGGCACTCTGTCCCAGGATCTCCCATCCAGCCTGAGTTATTACGCCATAGATCACCCGCTGTATTGTCATACAAGGCAATCAGTGCATTTCTTTCTGTTTCAGGAATGGCTGCATGTGCAGTAGTCGAAAAACAGCATGTTATGTAAAAAAAATATTTAAACCAATGAGTCATGAGTGATTTTACCTTTATCTATTAATAAACAATTATTTAAGCATAAATCATGCCTTTTCTATCTAATTGATTTAGTTGTGTATTATCATTTAGCTTATCTATGGAATAGGTGATATGACCTGTTTTTTATATTGGTAGCGCTTTTCCTTTCTATCCTAGGCTTATAGCGTAAGTCTCCTCCTTTAAATTTTACATAATTAAGTGCTTAAGAGTGGGAATCAAATAAGTTGT